>Ga0209788_1000507_pt1 | contig 10383 bp, 7 predicted proteins | sample WorMetLIZISLAND1_2_FD_187415 | JGI IMG/M metagenome (GOLD analysis project Ga0209788, IMG submission 187415) | Marine gutless worms symbiont microbial communities from Max Planck institute for Marine Microbiology, Germany - Olavius clavatus LIZARD... ...
CCCATATATAGGGCGCATCGCGCGGTCATCTTTGCGATAGCTCAGCTTTCTTGTATGCATTTTTATTGCGAAAAAAATACTTTCGGCCAGAAACCGAGACCGGGGGGAGGGCTTAATCGATCCCCTAGGGACTGAAGATGTAAAACGCATGGAGGTCAAACATTTAGCAGGAAGGTTCAACTCCCCAACTCTTCCCGTCAACTCGCACCCTGGCTATACGTGTAGGGGGCTGGTGGCCCCATTTGTTCTTTACCTCTCCCGTCCAAAAATGTGTTTGGCTACATGCCTGTATCGCAGTAGTCATCGCGGCAAATTTATGATCGTAAATGAATGCAGGCAAATATGAACCAATACAGAGCATTGTGACGAATGCCGATTGATACACCGGTCCAATACACCGTCCCTTAATGGATGGATCATTGATGTTAGCAAGGACACGGGATGCAAAGCCAAGGCCATTCGGATCACGGACAAAATGTCACTGAGATTAAATGTAACATTTGTCTTCAATAGAGACTGGACGTAATGTCACAGTGAATACTCCTATGGTGAATAAAGACAAATACATCAATAGGCCCTATACAGTCAATTATATACCAGTCAATGTCATATATGAGTGGTGATCATTTTTGAGCATCTTACATGTATACAAATATTGTGGCATTTTGTCCCGATCCAAAGCCATTCAGACCCAGCCATTTGGTCAAAATTCTAACCAAAATGATTCTGTTAAAGTTATTAATATTGTCTTTGTGCACCACTGCAGGACAGAATAACTTTTAACGCGCTCACGCGCCTTAAAAATGACGGATGACGTTTAACTGGCAGAAAACTAGTTCCGGAGTTATCATCTATAAATAATAGGCCTACATAGGCCTAGTTCGGTCGACACAATAGGCCTACCGCTGGTGATAGACAGGCGGAAGGACAGACCAGTTTGCTGGTAGCTATTACAGACTGAACGTATAGCACAGGTCATATTGACGCGCAGTAAGATTGCCGAAATAGACCTGGAAAAGGAAAGCCAATGAGCCTTAATTAGAACCTAAACAAGAGAATCAGCTATTGTCTGGAATAGCCCTGCTGCATCGCATGCTGACGATGGCTAGCTATTCCAGACGTGTAAATTTTTTTATGGGTTTCGGTTGTTCGCATATATATAGTTTATAAATTCGCCAGATGGTATAGTGTACCAACGTGTATACTGTATAGGGTTAGTGTAGGGGTTGAAAGAACTAAAGTCGCGTGACCTAGGGCCAGTTCCTATATTCACTTGTTCAGAGACTTTTGTTGCAGGATAGCGTATATCGTTTAGCCACAATAGTTTCGTCACAGACATACAGACAGACAGACAGACAGACGACATTATGAAGACAATAACCCATCATACTGCGTGGCAGTATACAATCGGATAAATTAAACCAGTGCTTAAAATCGCTATGAGCGTTAGCATTAGCTTGGTTTGTAGGGACGGACCAATGTAGGCCTATAGAAGTGACTAATGCAGCGATTGCAGCCACATCCAGTACATAATAGCAGCAGGACAACACTGTTCTCTACAATGATGACGACAAGGACATTGTTAATGTATACTATATAGGGCTAGGCCTATAGCAGTAGGCCTAGTGTTGCAGTGCATTACAAGCGGACATTGCGTATAGTTCCTGCACGACCGGGTCACGTGCCGGTCTATCTACCAAGCAGATCACGACCACCCAGTTTGTCCTTGACGCACGCTCGCCGTGCATCTATATAGCCCACAACATGTAAATCTCTAACTGTAATGCTGGTAGAATGTACACTATGACTGTGACCCCCGTGTGAGAACAGTTTGGGTCCAGTGTCGGCACGTTAGAATAGACAGAACCACTTTTCAATGGATTCTGGCCAACTGAAACGTTTTTGAAGGGCCATCTCTCCCAGATCCCCATGATAATAATGTACGCCATACTAGCGTCGTATGCTTGGGCCCGCAGTTTCTGGGATAGGCCTACAACAAACATTCAACACCTTTACATTCGATAACAGGTCTTATAGCTGGATCCGTGATTTTGAGCGCCGAAAATAACAGTCACTGGGTTAGACGTTAGCTTCCGTTACGGCGTCCACACGCACGACCGAGCATAAGGCAGAAATTACTCTATTTTCCTTCCCTAGCGCTAGTCGAAGAACCCTCAGTCAACAACACTGGTAAGCCTGATTGAACAGCGGTAGCTGCAACTGTTATTCTTGCCATGACTGTTTACTATAGTGTTTAGTACCCAGTATAGCCTACTTAATGGAATTTCGTGATGCCCTATACCCCTTCGTCGCGGCATAGACTGCCCTGCCCCATACTGGAAATTGGAACCTATACACCCAACCTTATTCCTATCCATCCTCTACCATACGACACTGTAACTAACCCAACCCAAGGCATGAAATTAGCAAACAACAATCTTCACTGGCTTCTGGTGCGACAGCGTATAGACTTCAAGATTTGCTCAAGATTTGTATTCTTGTGTACAAGTGTCTTCACCAGATCGTCGCTCCGTACATCGTGTCGATGATCAGTCCGGTTTCGGCGGTCTCTACACGTCGCCACCTGACCTAGTTGTGCCGCTGACCAGAACAACTGGCTTCGGTCCACGAATCTTTTCAGTCGCTGGTCCGTTAGCGTGGAACAGTCTGCCGCCGGAAATTAAGACGACATCATTGACACTCGGACAGTTCTCTGGCCGGCTGAAAACTGAAATGTTTCTTCGTAGCTACTACGCGTCAGCGCAGCCGTCGTAATTTTTTATTATAAGACTGCGTGAAACGTAAATTCTGTAACTTAACTGAACTGAACTGAAACAGACAAACGGTTCCGTACGAAAAATAACATTATACAATGTAGGCCTAGTACGGTGCTTCGGGGTAGACATGGGTTTGCTGTCGCGTGTACTTTTATCTCTTTACACGAAGTCGTCGCAGATGATTATGTCGTGCTGGCCAAAGTCCACACGCACGACAGACAGACAGACGACAAACAATTTGGCGTCATGTGTAACTTCAAAGTCTGCAGCAACGGAACTTGGCCTTATATGCAGCGCCAAGAGTGTTGTCACTGCTGGCAACTGAACTAAAGCTCATGAAACACAGCTTAGATATTGGCGAGTGGCGACGTAAACTGACGCCAGAAAGCCGACTTCGATTTCCCTTCCGTAAAGGTAAAGGTAAAGGCCGATATAGCTCTTAATGACACTCCATCTCAGAGCTGCGGGACGTCGCTTGCCATATGGGATCACACAGTGTTACCTGCCACCCGACACAAGTAAACGCGCCCCGCCTAACCCCAGCCATGTGGCTGGTACTCGATTTACCTACCCCGGAGGGACGGAAGGAATTGACCTAGTTGACTTGATAGCCGGGAGTCGAACCAGCGACCTTTCGATCACGAGTCCGACGCCGAACCGCTGCGCCACCAAGGCCGAATGTATAATAATGCAATCAGTGACGTCTCATAGAGTTCAGGCGGCTTTGGGCTCCTTATTACTTTGCGTGTCAGTGTAGATTATAATGATATTGTTAGGGAAGCACATACACGGGCAAATGTGATTCATCGTTGTTTCGTTTAACAAAATGTTACTTCGTTGGTCCGTGCTTTCTTTGCACATTATTATGTACCCGGTATACGTCCTCTTCTGGTGTCCTTTTGAACTTTTCGACCCAAATTTGAGTTGTGTTACACAACTCAAATTTTGGCCGAAAAGGACACCACAAGAGGACCGTCGTTTGTGTTGACAGTAAGGGAAGTAAGTTTTATTATTAGGCCTACTTCGCACTACTACTGTGACAACTGTGACGATTACCGCATGGCCTCAAGACTTGCATTATAAAAATGCAGCCGACCCGCTTAGCGCAACTGGGTGAATAAAAACAGCTTCGCAGATCTGTGCGGAGTCGTGTGTGTGAGCGACAGCGACTTGAAACACCGATATATCATGATGTTGTCTGCACCGCTGCCATCTGGCGACTTCAGACATTTCGAGAAGAATCGACAGAACGGGGGGACGGGGGGTAACTAGAGTGCTTAGCGAAATAGAGGTCACATGCTATAAACTGTGCGTAGTCTGAGGTGCCAAGACACAATCATTGACGTTTGTTTTGTTATCTGGTTGCACACTTCTGCCCTGAAATGGTTCCATTCTTGGAGACGAGTGTGGTGGCACGTCCCCTGTCCCTGCAGGGGAAATGTCCTACATCCGTTGAGACCTCCTGTCGTTGACCATGTTCTATTGTTTATATTGTGCAGAGTGGTCTAACAAGAAAGCCTAGCTAACGAAAAGGTAAGCGCGCGACAGCCTTGGTATATAGGACACAACTCACCTAGCGGAGGAACGCCCAGCAATATCGACGTAATCTATACATCGTTGAAAAGTACTTTCAGTGCGCAACAGTTCCGTCGCTGACAACGCGGGTCTATCTTCATTCGTTTAGCCGTTGTTGCCTCTCAAAAATGCGAAGTAGCGCAAAATTCCGAGAAAATTTGAACCTATAGCACTTCAAGGTCATCCAAGGTCATCCACCTTGGTGCCAATCGAAAGCGCATAATGCAACTTCCCATTAGTCATTAGTAGCAACTTTGGTCGTATCTCGTACCGTTTTCGAGATACAAAGCTAGAAAATAGCTGTTTTCCCTACCCCACCCTTGTTTGACGAGGGAACCCTTCAGAGTTTCTGGATTAAACTTATATCGCAAAAACTAGAGGGATTGGGCTACTCTGTTGTGAAAGATGCATGATCCTAACTTCAACCGTTTTTGACTGATCCACCCGTGTGACGGGTATCCCCCAAATTTCCCATGTTCCGCTGGGAGTGGGTGGATGGCCTTTGGGCTACGAACAGCGAAGGTGTTGGGCTAATTGTCCGTGCAATTAGTTTCCAAGATTTCCAACCTATGTGATCCTGATCCACTAACGTCACAGACAGACGGACCGACAGACGGACAGACGGCCGGACGGACGACATGCAATCTCAATACCGCGCTACGCACTAGTGCATCGCGCGGTAAAAATAGAAAATTTGTCAGTATTTGCTGACGTTAATACCTTAATTGTTCATAAATTTTGTGGCATCCCCTAGATACAGGGCCTGCTTGTGATCACGGATTCACTGACTTTTTGTAGGCCTAGTACACTGCTGGAGAGTATCAGTGATGTCTGACCGCGATGATTTTTAGCCGATCGTACTGCTGCGCGTAGCAGTCTGACTGTCTGTTTTCGACGAAGTGTAGGCCTATTGTGGCGCTCAGGGTCGGTGTAGGGGTTAAAAGTTGTACCGTCGTGTTCCAAGGAGTGCACTTCCTATTCACTTCTTCAGACACTTTTGCTGTATAATATGATGTACCGTTCAGTCACAATTACACACAGCGAAAAACCGAACCGCGCCAAAATTTCCACATTTGGAACATCCATGGGCAGCGTGGTCCCGTGACCATGGTTATTCCAGATGCGGCATTTTCCGCGGTTCGATTATGCAGCTATGCCTTACGCAGTACGATCGGCCTTCTTAGCGACAGCCAGGCTTCTTGTTTCCTGTTATTTTCAGCTGCGTTCAACAGTAACGAATTGCGATATTCTGGCGGCAAAAGCATTATGTTACTTATTAATTACGCCCACATAATAATGCGGTCGTCTGCTTGTCAGAGGTATGCGGAGTGCAAGAATGTTGGTCCGTCGATCGCCAGTCTGAAATTTAATTTACATATCAGTCGTCATGGTGCACTTCACTGATGAAAAAAACAACGCACCCTATGTTTTTATCAACCAGAAAACAAGTGGAGGATACGCAGCAACAGAAACGTTCGTTTTACTCCGAAAATAATATTCTACAATGCAAGAAGAGTTGACAATGGGACGACCTGAAAATGCACGAAATGAAAATGACTGATCGGATTACATGACCTGGAATTTTTGGTCTGTCAATTCCATATCTTCCATATTTTTCCGGTACTGTTTAACTTTTTGTGGTCTGTCGTGGTCAGGACTTGGGTTTTCAGTTAACCCGATGCGTTGCATATTTAGGGGAGAGACTTCAGCTCGTAACCACTAGCCAGAGTTTTTGAATCAGCAACTGATCTCATATAATTTTATCTACTCATCTTGTTGTTCTTGTTCTTTTTTGGGGCGACCTCTTAAAAAAAGCCTAAGGCTCTGTCGAACTTTAAAATCGGGTGGGGATTACACTTGGCGCGATTGATCTTCAGGTAGCTAGATGCGCATCGATTGACGCAGTCGGATTTTCGATTTGACATCACACTTTGAAGATGGCGGCCATGACGTCATTTCTCGCAGAAAAGTACTGCCATCCGGTGAGCGCACACGAAGCATCCGCCCGGTGCATATGCAGCAGCGTCCGCCAGTTCCTGATCCGTAGTATACTATTTCCTCTCTTTTCCATGCCATCGATTTTGAGACATTCTAAGCTAAGGAACACATTTGCAAACATGCTACAGAATCCAAATGATGTACGAAAATTTGAGATGTCTGACGATTTAAAAAAATCCAATTGGTTCGGGGCCAGAATGTCTGTCACCTGAGCTTGCAGCAACACTGAACATAAAAACTGAAGGCGACATCTTGAAGCCACACGTATACGGTGTCGCTCAGAAGGGCGCTAAACATATAATTCGTGAACCAACGCCAGCGCGATTGTTGTGTGGTACTATTTTGTTAATAATTATTGGTAAATTTTAAGACACAATCAGGTCGCAAATTTTCAACAAGACAGTGTGTGCCGTGGCGTACGGTAAGTTTAAAATTTCGGGCCGTCCTGCGAGTAAGTCTTTCCCTCCTCTTGGCTCTCCCTCCCCCCGACGAGCCAACCTATACCATTGCTCTGTGAAATTTTTAATGAAAAAATAATGCCATACTTATATGATTAACATTTCTGGTGAAATAAAGACTGTTATAATTTTTAGACTCCTTACTCCTCCCCCCACTGGAGACTGAAGGTCGGTAGAACTTTTCTCCCCTGAGTCCGCAGATCTACAAACAGCGGATCCAACTTCACATCACGCACCTCTACCGCTAAGACTTTGAGCTCTCAGCATGCCGTGATGGCAGACCATCTATCCACTCCATTCAGGCATTCATCGCCGGCATGTCACCGACGTCGATTCAGATCTATCCCGTCAAGTATATTATACGAAGCACGGGTCGCCCCGTGTCAGCCGCCAGTCTGTTTACTAGACCGAGAAACTTTATGTGCTCAGTGCGTAATAAGAAACTCGTTCTGTATTGTAAGCAGTGTTGTTGTTCGTTTCGCTTCAGTAACACGGCATAATTCCGACACACTAACCGACCGTTAGTTAACCTTCCACATCATATGCCACAAACACACGCGACACGGAAACATATCATATAGTCAGTCAGGGCGTCGATCTCCGGGAGGGACGGAGCGATAGGAGGGGAAGGGGCGATCGTACCTGATAAAAATATAACTCGGGAGAAAGTATCTTTTCGCCCCACCCCAAAAACAAATTGGGGACGGCGCACCCTAGACTCCTCCCCTCGGCGCTCCGACGCTTTGCGCAGCGCGGGGAGTTTCGACAAAATATCTCGGCAACAAAATGAACCGGTAGATGGATTGCACCACCTGTAACAAACCACATATTGTGAGTCCATTGGTCACGTGATCGATAACGTCACGTGACGTCAAAACCGTAACGCGAGGGGAATTTATTTTATCCCCATTGACCAATACGTTTAACATAACAAGTAGCGCAGAAACATAACTAGTTTAACTAATATTTTCCAGCCGAAAGATTCCAAAACATCGGTTTCAAACATGTCGGGTCCAGCTCCAATTGCTGCTATCGTTTGAAAGGGTTAACACTGCACTGAAGCTACGTATCGCAATAAAAGCTGGACTCGAATGTTATATCGGTGGACGCGTGGCTGAATGGGACGACACAAGCGGCAATGACGGTGACTGAGTGAAAAGGCTAGACTGAAGTCCGTGAAAATATGCCGCAAATGAACAGATCGTGACGTCAGAACGACGCAACGCTCGTCAGCGCCATACGCAGAACAAACAATAACAACAACAGAGTCGATTAAAGGCCGAGCACAGTGGAACTGCATGGCAGTTCAATCATTGACTCTCACTCAGTCTCGGAAACTGGCCCAAATAACAACAGAATTGGAACTCTGACCGCGTGTTTTGACGACTTGGTGCAGTAGCAACATCGTCTGTCTCAGACCATGGCTCCAGCGTACCTGGCTGAACTGTACGTGTCTGCCCATCACTGCGTCAGCAAGTCGTCGTGGTGGGCTTCGGTCCGCCACAACCAGCAACCTGGTCATACCACGCTGCAGACTGTCAACCTACGGCACCCGTGCCTTTAATGTCGCTGGTCCAGTCTGCTGGAACTCTTTACCGGACTATTTGAAGTCATCTGACCTTTCTTTTGATTGTTTTAGGCAGCAGTTAAAAATATTTTTATTTTGTAAATATTGACGCCAGTCCCAGCACTACTTTAGCGCATTAGAGACAATGTTGATGCGCTCTACAAATCTATGATACTTACTTACTTACCAACGAAGTTGCTCTGTGCCCAGACTCCGCAATCAGTTCATGCAACAAGATTCATTTTCAGTTCATCTGACCAACCCTTTAATGAACAACAAAAAAATTTCTCCAGTACATAACCGACAAAATTTGCTTACTTGCCACGCACGTTCGCACATACACGTAACTTGCAAGTTGCAATACAAAGGTAGGCCTAATCGTCGTCTGACATCCCTTCCTATGACCTCGCTGAACTAAATTTAACTTTCAAGACCAATGTTACTGAGTGTAGTGTACCACCACCCCGGTTTGACAGTCTGTTTAAATATGCTCAGTAAACAGTTAAGCCCATGACAGACAATGATGATGGACCAGCCGACAGCTATAACCCATGAGAAATTTTGGAGAAAAGGGAGCGTGGGCGCATCCAGGGACGGCCCAAATTTTTTCAGTACCTCCTATTATCTCAGGAACGGGTAAAGCTACGAACTTCAAACTTGGCAGATGTATTCACAGCGTCCATGCGAACAAAATCCCCTTAAAAATTTGGGAGAAAAGGGAGCGTGGGCGTATCCAGGGACTGCCGAAATTTTTTCAGTACCCCATATTATCCCAGGAACGGGTAAAGCTACGAAATTTCAATTTTGTACACACATTCTAAGTTATCGATTGGAACAAAAACCCATTACAAATTTCGGGAAAAGTAGCCGTGGGCTACTCAGGACTCTCGAAATTTTTCAGGGCACCCATATATCGGGCACATCGCGCGGTCGTCTTTGCGATAGCTCAGCTTTCTTGTACTGTATTCCCATAGAGGCCTTCCACCACTGTAGGACTTCCATGGAGAGTATCCACGTACACCCGTGGATTATACCTGAAAATGAGTGTATCAAGACTGGACTAGTGCAATACAGTATGTACAGTACACGTAGTGTAAACTCTTCATATCTTCATATCATATCAAACAAAATATAACAATCTACTACTACAGCAACTTCTGATTTCTGTTTGACCAATTTTCTGTAACTAGTGCAGGCTGGACTCACAAACGAGAACGGAAGTGGGAATTTTTACAGGCCAGATGCACTTCCCGTCGCCCAACCACGAGCGTCCAAATATTGAACGGGTAATTCAACAAATAATGTAGAACTTATTCGACACAAAGTCGATAAAAAAGCCGTAAAATAGAACAACATTAATTAACAGTTAACCCCGCGGCAGACAATCACAGAACAAAAAGGAGGCAACACGTAATAGAAATGACACAAATAACGATCCATGAACTAAGTCACTGCTTCACTCACTATAGAGCTTTTGCAGGCATGCATGATTCAGGGGCGGTTCTAGGATTTTAGAATGGGCGGAGAGTGTGGGAGGGGGCATAATTTCAAAAGGGGACACATTTTAATTATCACTATAGACCCATATACTGTTTTAACTTCCAGCTACGTGCTGCTTACAGCGGTCCTTCAAGTACTGACTGTATGCTTTACTTACATTAAAACGAAGTCAAATTCAATATCAACATCAGACAAGACAGCTGAGCTATCGCAAAGAAGACCGCGTGATGCGCCCAATATATGGGTGCCCTGAAAAGTTTTGAGAGTCCTCACTACGCAACCGGCTACTTTTCCAGAAATTTGTAGTAGACTTTTGTTCCGATTGATACTGAGAATGTGCGTACAAAAGTTGAAGTTCGTAGCTTTACCCGTTCCTGAGATAATACGGGATACTCAAAAATTTGGGCAGTCCCTGGATACGCCCACGCTCCATTTTCTCTCAAAATTTTAAAGGGCTTTTGTTCGGATGGACCCTGTGAATATACCTGCCAAATTTGAAGTTCGTAGC
>Ga0209788_1000509_pt1 | contig 10371 bp, 7 predicted proteins | sample WorMetLIZISLAND1_2_FD_187415 | JGI IMG/M metagenome (GOLD analysis project Ga0209788, IMG submission 187415) | Marine gutless worms symbiont microbial communities from Max Planck institute for Marine Microbiology, Germany - Olavius clavatus LIZARD... ...
TATCTCTGCACAATCTTACCTTCGAGGATGCTATTGAGCTGGCCTTGGATAAGTCGCTGTGGAGACTATTGGTAGCAAGCGGAGCTACGCACTGATATGGTGCATGCCGAATAATGATGATGATGATGTGAAATGCTTGAAGCATCACACACCACACATGGTAGCCGACTGGGTTGAGTAAGGTCTGGGGAGTTTGGTGGACACTGGTCCTTTGCGCAATTTGTCATCGTAGGATATTTTACCCATTCATAGAAATTAATTAGCAAACTACAAACATTTTTATAATGTCAGCAAACATGTCGGATATAACACGATGTCAGTAGTGACGTCATTTGCTCAATAAATAAATTTAGAAGTTAAAGTTCTAGTGAAATGTAAAAATTCGCCGGGTGGTCGCACTTTATATGGCATAACTTCGTCACAGTTAGAGATAACTGAATAAAAATTTGTAGTCTAGCATAGATAGGAATGCACAATAAGTGTGTAAAAAATTGTTAAAAATTTCCAACCGTTTCGGAAAAAATGACAGAAAACCTCAGGGGGGTACTTCTTTTCGACTCACACTGTAGATTTTCATGTTCAAATCTGTACAAGGATGAAGGCCATTTCTGATGCACACCACACAATAATTATTTGCATCATTTAAACCAATAACATAACTGTATTGTACTTGTATTCAAATGCATTCTGTGACTTTTTATTAAGTAACTGTGTAAACATAAAAAGTACAATAAACTGCAGAGGGCCATTCCATAAATAAGGTACATTCTTTTAATTTTCCAAATCGCGCAAAATCCTAAATCTACCAGTTGAAAGTTTTATAACAATAACTTCAGTATTCATTTGTATCTAAAAGCCAGTCAGTCAGTGCAGTATCTGTCACCAGTTCTCTTCCACAACTGACCAAGTATTAAACACACACCTATTAACAGCCAGCTATCTAGCACACAGACAGACAGACAGACTGACAGCAGTTTCACTGGCTCAGAGAGCTCAGCAATAAAAAAACAGAAACAGACCCGGTCAATCTCATGGCATTTCTTCAATGCTTCTCCGTACTTGCCCATCTTCTGGTACGCCAGAGCACACTCGAGCTCAAACCACATACACTGCATCTCATGTAGATTCTCCATTGCTGCAACACCTTCCTGCACACATCACAGTAACCAACAGCATCATGTAGCGACTGAAAACAAGCCATAATGACCGACATACATGTACCTAATACCATCAGAACCTCACTCAGTCGGTCGTTCACTCATCACACGTAGACTGAGCTCACTCTCAAGAGTTCACTCATCAGATATGTATACTACGTACAGAGTCGACTGACCCGTGTAAACTTAGAACACATGAGCTCAGCATCAGCAATCCTGCCAGCTCGCAGCATGTACTTGGCACACTTGGAGTTGATGTATCGGTCAGCCATGTCCAGTGACTGGGCCTCGTCCAGCCAATGCACGGCTTCACTAATATCACCAGCATGCTGCAACATACACATAGCCGCTTCACTCACGTATGCTAGCTTGAGCACAGCTCTAGCAGCTCAGAGTTCTATTTTTAGGACAATGTTGCCTGTCTGTCTGTCACACTAGTGGAACACGTCTCGATGGTTAGACGAAAGCCAAGCATTACGCAATGCATGAGATTATATCATTCTGAACAAACATGATATTGTGCACTGGCCAATACAGGACTTAAAGTGGTACAGCTGAACACTCAAATATCACCAGCTAGTGTGCAACAGCTTTCAGGTGAAGTGACATAGTAGAATTTATTCCACCACCTGAGACAGTTCATTTTAGAATTTAGAATGCAAAAGTAAAAATTAATAAAATGTGTCTAGGTTTCGCAAAGTTTTCAAAAAAATATGACACCTTTTTTATCTTTTTTTATAGTCACACTGTATAAATGAGAACAAATAATCATGTAACAGTCCTCGAGAAATTAACGTTTAATGGATGATCATCAAGAACCAAATTATAGTAGCCATTTGAATACTAGCAAACAAAATCTCAGAATTGCGAGCTTATTTAATACGGATGACACAATGAAAAAGCTCTGGCTCACCAAATAAACAATACAATGATCTAGAAAACTGAAGCAAGTCTAACAGGATGGGCCAAAACTCAATGGGCTCAGCAACATCAATCAGAGGCTAAGTTCGGATATTCAAAAACTCAAGTTCACCTAACAGGCAGGCACATTTGACACTGACTATATCCACGGCCATCTGAACAATTCATACGACGTTAGTTAGTTCCATAATGGTCAGGTCTCGTAGAACTCTTTGATTTTAGAACATGATAATGGAAATCCAGCTGAAGTCAGAAAAACGGGACACTTCGGATTTGGCATTTATCCTTTACTTACTAATAATGATATGTCTGAGAAATGTCTTAACACAGCAAACCAGATGAGGTTTTCCACTGTGAACCAGAGCAGACAATGCAATATTGCACTGCAACTGAGTGCATAGTTTTGTGAGCTGAAACAACGCTATGTATATTCAGCTATAAAATAACTGGTCATTTCATTTCAGACTATATTAACAGAAAATGCAACAATAAAACTTACAGAAAAAAATTGTATTTGTGTAAGTTTTAAAACTACAAAAAACTAAATCAGTGTGATCTGGTATGCTCATTTACATCCCCTCAGTGATACATACTGTGGCTGCCACCTTATAACCCTAACTGCTTTATCAAATTGTACAAAGAAGTAAGCGTACTTAGGTGAAGATTAAATGATTATTCTTTGTACCAAAAATTATTCATATTGGTGTGGCAGATTGGTGCTATTTCAATCTTCGAAGCACAGCATATCATAACAGAATAACTGATAACAGCAAAAGTAGCTGACGATATGTCACCTTGTAGATTCGAGCCTTGATGACATACAGCTCAATTAGCGTCATTGTGTGATCAAGAGCTGCATTGACGTACTCAAGTGCACGGTCTGTCTGGCGGACATGATCAAAGTGCTGAGATAAGTAACTTAACGTCCACAGCAGAGACGTCGGACTTTCAGCTTCACTGTCTGTGTCCATCATAACCACACTAAGTTACGCAACGTCTCACATTGGCTTATTGGCATTATACAACATTTCATTACGCAACGTCTCACATTGGCTTATTGGCATTATACAACATTTCATTACGCAACGTCTCACATTGGCTTATTGGCATTATACAACATTTCATTACGCAACGTCTCACATTGGCTTATTGGCATTATACAACATTACATTCTACTTCATCTGCACTTAAACTACAATACTTCAATGAGGCAAAGTAAATAACTCATTTTGCCATAATCAAATTTTAGGGAGAACAGTACCCTGGTGAACAGCAAAGAAAGCATGCAGTATCTGCCCCATTCCGGAGTTAGGGTAGCCCAAACAGGCGTATAAATTTTGAGAGCTTCAGAAAAAAAAATGTCTAATGATTTTTCTCGTTTTTGCAGGGGACTTCTTTGGGATGTAATTTGGGTGTGCAAAACCATTTTTTTGCAGATTTTACTCCGGGTTGAGATATGTTTGGATTTAGAGTGCCGACTATGACAAAGTGCCAACTATGACTCCAACTAGTGATCTCATTTAGAAACCTGTCAGAATTATTTTAAAGCAGCTGCAAGAGGGATGAATTGCAGTAAAACACATCTGCAAATTTCAGCCTCCTAGCTCTTACCAAACTGATGAGGTGGGAAATTGAAAATCAACAAAATTCAAATTTTGCAATGTGTGGACTTAATTATTCACTCAATTTCACCTTTTACATTAGTGGTCTCACTAGTAAATACCCCATATTCATCACTGGAGCCCCACAAAAGTGTCATAGTGAATAGGCATGTATGTGGATATATCTCCCCATTATTTCAAAAACTTATTTTTGGAATGCTTTCACAAACTTTTGAGCTTTCATGGACATCAAAATTTAGGGACCCTCTTTGGGACGTATTTTGGATGTGCCAGAGCTTTTTGGAAACTTGGCCCAGGCGTGAGATACGGGGAAAACTTTCAGACAGCCGATTTCAGCACAAGATACCAACTATGACGCCACCTACCAACGTCATTTAGCAATGTATCGGGATCACTTCACAGCAGTGACAGTAAAGCATGACTATATTTCAGCCCCCAAGTTCTTGCCAAAATGTCATGGCAGGAAACTGAAAATTGACAAAATGTGAATTTCACAAAGTACAGACTTATATGTCGTTATTTCATGGGTGGTCCCAGGTGGTGGGAAGCCCACCTCTGGTTTTTCAAAAATTGTTATGTTTTAAAGTTTCACAAAATTTCAACATCCATGACCTCAAAAATTAGGGACCAGTATCTCACCCCCAGGGCCAATGTCCTCCCTAAATGTTTTAACTGTCAGAGTGCAGGTGCCTAGTTGGTGCTCTCGAGTGACCATGAGCAATTCTCAGAGTTGGCACCACGGAATCAATGCCTCCAGAACTTTTATCGATATCGGGAGTCAGGAGGCCAATGGACAAATACTCCCTTGACTCCAATCACTCTGACTGTAGTATATGGTACAACAATTCTGGCCATATGTGAGTGGATCACATTTCACATTTATGTACTGAATCAAAAGTGCTAAACTTATCAATTTGTCTCACCAACTAGTTCTTCCCATCGTTTGAGCTTTCTCACACCAAACTGAAATTCTCTTGAATGCATTAAATTTAAGTTTGGTATGAAACATTTGAGGTTTCTGACAAATATTTAGCTATTCTCAAAACAATACAAAACACAACTACAATTCTAGAAATTTTTCATACCAGTAGAGTGAAAACGTCCACAGGACTTCAATGACTCGAGATAACCCAGAACAAGCTCTTCAATCACCTTCAGCTGCAACAAACACGCAGCACACCAAGACAACGTCAGTCAGTTAACGGTGTACTCGCGTCGTTTCTTGTCTAGTAGCTGCACGTGCAACAAACACGCAGCACAGCAAGACGACGTCAGTCAGTTAACGGTGTACTCGCATCGTTTCTTGTCTACTATCTGCACGCATCACCATCTGATCATCATCACTCCCACACATACAAACATTTCACAGCAATCTGCCAAGTAAACATGTATTAACCAGTTGATTCTCAATCTCCAGTCATCCTTTTCCTCAGCATTGTAATGTACTGTAATATGACAAAATTCGAGCACTGTAGGTGGCATACGAGGGCACTTTACACAGTCAAAAGTCTCTGATTCTTTCTCTAAAAGGATAGCCTAAATACGTAAGTGTTGAGATATTTTTTGAAGGTGAAAAGGAGGTGATGAGCAGTCGATGCTGAACTGACGTTAACTGTTCCAAGCACATGGCCCACCAACCACGAAGACTCAATCTCCAAGTGAAGAACGGTGTGTTGCTGGCAACACAACAGCGGATGACGATGCATGGCACAGACTGAAACTCTTCATATCTTTCTACCTAGGCAGGTTGGGCTGCCCACAAAGTATAGACCCACTTTCATTAACCACCATGACTACACATCAAAGGGTATTGTAGCATAAGTTTCAGAAAGACGTCTTTCCTATCGCTCAACCAAAAGGGTCAATGCACTGAAGGCTCACCATCATAAATCAGTCCACTGTGGCAAATATTATAATTCAATTTCTAAAAAGTTGCATACACAGATAAACATTTTAAGTGCCACAACAGTGTTGTGAAATGTGAACTTTAGCAATGACCACATGTTTGTAGTACAACACGAAGAAAACAAGGCAGACACGCAACGTTCGGCTGCCGAAAATTTCTTGAGATTGCTCAACAAGTACAAGAAAGCCGTGCTATTGCAGTGAGAACTGCGTGATGCTGCTGTAAATTTTGATACGTATCAAAGTTTACAGTAGCATCATGCGGTTTTGATGCTCTTGTATCAAAAAAATAAGAAAATTCACAGCAAAATCACAGTGTCAAATATGTTTATTTATTGAACCATTTGACTCACATTGTCCGTACTGTAAATATCAGCAACCGTTTATAATGCTGAAATTGTACATAGTACACTACATCAGTCTATATTGGGTCAAAGAGCATTCTCGTATGCTGCACCAGCAGCTTGGAACAGTCTGCCACCTACGCTACAACAGATCTCGAACACTGCCTCGTTTAAGAGACATCTTAAAACGTTTCTGTACCAGCAGGCGTACTTACACTAACCCCTATTTTTTACTTAATTTTATTTTCATTTTAATTGTTCACCACTGGTCATTTTAGTGTAAGTGGTTTTATTGATTGATTGATTGATTGATTGATATGTTTACCATGAAGAATGAGTTTTTACTGTAATCGTGCTGTTGAAAAATTGGCATTTTTGAGCTCATTTGGCATTAAAATGCGATACACTTTACAATCTGCTACGGAAGTTATCAGGCAACAGTCGTGTCTATAGGCTGCCAGCTGGCTCAGGGCCGCATGGCCTGCACGCAGCTACCTGTGTATACCTGTTAGACAGGTAGCATAACTGTGCACAGCTCACAAAAATAAGCAACTGATTCGGTCCAGGCGCCAAACCTCTCACAGCTTGCAAACCAGAATTTAATGCAAAAGAGCTATTCAGAGTCATTCAAAGTCATGCATTTGGGGATCACTGAAAAGCAGACGAGCGACTGCGCACCCTGTACAATAATGCAGATCTTGATTTACGAAATTTACGAACATATCTGTCTTCGACAACCCCACGGTCATTTGGCGCTCCTCTCTGGGGAACCCCCTGAATATTTACTTTTAGACACTAGAATCATTTGCTGAAAATTCGTAAATCAAGGTCTGCATTACTATACACGGCTCCGAAAACAGATGCACATTGAAACAAACAATTCAAGGTCATCCAAGGTCACTGATTTCGGTACAAAATGACAGCATGTATGCGACTTCCTATTAGTCCACCATAGTAACCTTGGTCCTATCTTGCACTGTTTCAGAGATACATCAGGTTTTTTGCTCATGTCCCCACTCTTATTCCACCCAAATTTTGGGGGTGTTCCCGTTGGACCAGATCGCTGATGCTGAAATCAGCCCGAGTCGAAACCATATTGCTAATCAGCTGTAAAATTATTTTCGAACTATTCCAACCTGTGTGAAAAACACCTGAATGTCACAGACAGATGACTTACTGCCAGGGATGGCAAGTTTCTGCCCACAGCGGTTTAAACTGCGGTTTAAACCGGTTTAAACCGTCCTGGCAGAAACAGGTTTTTGCCAGTTTTTACCAAAATGGTACAACAACTGCAGCATTGAGATTATGTTATATTATTTAGATACCTCTGTTGCCATGTTCGTTGTTCACCATGACATTTGACTTGAACTATGTATGCACTGTTTGTGCAAGACTTTAACGAAACAGTGTTTCAAATCTTATTTGTATAAGGAATCACATACACTAGAGTACAGTAGAGATCCACCAAGGGATAGTATATTGACTGAGTCAATAAATACGACATTCCGGTAATTTCCAGACTATTCATATCGGTACAGGTTTCTGCCGGCAGAAACCCAACCCTGCTTACTGCAGAATAACCGCACTCTGCATAGCATCGCACGGCAAAAATCAAGTATTATAAAGTTTCTCAGCACAGTGTGAAGACATCATACCTTGTCTCTGTTGTGATACAGTGAGCGAAGATTGTTGAATAATGGTGGAACACCTTTACGCAGTGCTTGCGTCATTATTGTGTCCAAACGACTGCGAAATTCATCTCCTATGAACAGCAACAGAACATTTACTATCAGCTGCAGCAGCAATTCTTTCCACTGCAAGTGAGTGCCTGTGTGATTGTGTGTGACACAGTGCAGCTTGTTACAGCTACTAGATTCTTTTCTGAAGCGTATCTCCATGCTGAAATATGTACTTCTCTACAAGAGATCACTATACTATCACTAGTCCACAAATTGTACTCAGGTCAATGTAAACATTGTTTCTACACCGACATGAAACAACACACGGTAAAAACTGCTCAGGCTTCATCTTTCATATCCCTTACATGGATCTGCAGACTTTGATTTCTTAGTGCAAGTACAAATTTCAGCAGGAAAGTACAATTCCGACAAGTATCTAGCTGTATCAGGTCCTGCATTATACACCAGTAGTAGAGACTGAGAAGTTTCACGCCCCACACACCTCCTACAATACATGCACGGTCGTTTTAACGGCCATTTTCCACATGAACCTGGGTTAGGCAGTTGCCCCTCCCTCATAATAAGAGGTGTTTTTTTAATAAATGGGATGCCTTTCAACCAACCACTTAACTTCGGTGAAGGTACTCAACAGTGAACACATAATACGTCAGTTTTGAGATGAGTCTTTCCAGGCAATCACTTGCAATGGTCTCACAACAAGGTCTCACAACAAAACTCGAAACAAACAGAAAAAAATGTACAAAAAAACACAAAAAGGAAATGACAAAACAAATAAACTGACCACCCTAGGTAAGAAAGATGTACAAACACACAAAATATCCTAAACTAAACCTAAGCAACCAGGCCTAGTATTAGTGAAAAGTGCTCATTTGTGTGTGCTTATACAGTAACTGCATACAGTTATGGTACACAGTACATCACTGAACAGTTCTGATAATCTTAATCATGACAGCTCAGATGACGGCTATTGCAGGGGAGGGAAACACCTTAGACTCTCAGTCTTGAATAAAGCTGATAATGGCACCTGATCACAACAACAAACAAGCTAACATCCACATATTAGTATTTGTTACGCTACAGCAAACAAGATTCAATTAAAAATAACTAATTAACTAACCTGTTAAAAACTCTAAAGGCAATCGTTTTGGTGCATATGCCTTTGGAAACCGACTTGCAACTTCCTCGTATATTTTTAAACGCTCTTCAATAGTTGCTAGCACATTCACACAAATCACCAGTTGAGTAAACATACTAAACAAACATTTAACTTCATTCAAACCAACAGCTACATTGTTGCTGCTAGTACAACTCTTGCTACTACAACTGCTGCTATTGCTACTGTTACTATGTTTAGTTCATCAACTTTTGCACAGTTACTGCAGGGGACCTAGAGGGAAAACGTTTATGGACTGCTGTAGCAAATTTTTAATGGCCAGACGCCCTTCCTATGCAATAGCAGCTAACAGCAAGTAAGCATTGAATGAATAAAACTACACTCAAAGTAACTCTTACAATATAACAGTGATGTCAAGTCATCCAAGCACAGACACTATGTAGTAATGGATGCTCAGTCTCAGCAACAGAGATAACTAGCAGACAGACAGACATTTCTACAGTGACACGGTAACAAAAACCACTAAAAACAACCAACCTATACATCATGTAATTACTAGTTTCATTAATACAATAACTCCAAAAATCCCAGCATTACAGACATCAGCGCTAGAAACATATAAAGTCTGCTTCTCACAGACACACAGTAAGTAATACTCACCTGGCTGTAAGGCTTTCTCGAGGCCATAGAAGTACAGGGAGTTTTCAGGGTTGCGGTCAAGCAGCTGACGATAGACCAACGCAGCATCGCTCTTGTCAGTTTTCAACAGCAGCGTTGCTGAATGCACAAGAGAAACAAGCACAATTCAAACATCACATGGTACACATGTACCATCAGTTATCATCAAGTAATCAAGACGACAATACGACTCTGCAGCTAAAAACAACAGAAATGTCCCTCTGAATCATTATGTACTGTACTCCAGTGTAGCAGATTGTATTAATTTAGTTTAAAATTATATTGTTGAATTAAACTAAGGGTCTCAAGCTCTGATGTGATGCGTGGGACTCAACGTGAAAATGTGCCAGTTGGCAGGCAGTATTATTTTTTTATAAATGACAAAATGCATAAATTATTTTAAACAGCAGGTTAGACTACAACTGTTTCATGAAATAACTGATTGCTGAGTTTACTTACTTATTTACTTTACTTACTCATTATCACAAGAAGCTGGTTCGATGTTCCTTAATTTTGGCCACTCACTTGACAACGCTTATTGGTGAGCGTCGTGGGCTACAGAAAATGTCTTCACCGGCAGTGGGTGGCATGCTGGCCATGTGTCTAAGAACCCCAAACTAAACTAATAGGTCTGCAGCGATATTTCAGTTAAATGAACTGTTAACATGATGGTAAGCATACAGATCAGCGGTCTACAAACTTGTCTATATCTTACACTATGAACACTAATATGGAAATTTATGAATTGTGATTATAACTGACAAGAAGCTCAGCTACCGCAGAGAAACAGCGCGTCAGCTGCCCACATGCAGGGGGCTAAGCCCTCCAGTCCACTCCCCCTCCCCCTCTGGCTAGACCTATGCATAGGGTTGAATCCGAAACCCGCAACAAACGTACGCCAAGCGTGCCGTCCGTAAAGCGCACTTTAAG
>Ga0209788_1000510_pt1 | contig 10368 bp, 9 predicted proteins | sample WorMetLIZISLAND1_2_FD_187415 | JGI IMG/M metagenome (GOLD analysis project Ga0209788, IMG submission 187415) | Marine gutless worms symbiont microbial communities from Max Planck institute for Marine Microbiology, Germany - Olavius clavatus LIZARD... ...
AGAGAAAACACTGGTGGAGTCGAGAGACTGCGTGCTGTCATGCCAATCGCGTCACTCGTGTGTGATGACGCTCAGCTCCGTCGAACAATTTGCGGCGACAAGCTGATGATGCTGTCATCATCGTCTGCGCTGAAATGAGTCTGGAATTGAATCGCCGCCGTAGTCTGGCTGACAGCGGATTGCCGCCGCCGTCGGCTGTGACCACCGCGATCATCGTCATCAAAGCACAGCCACGAGCCCGCCATCTCACTGCACCTGTGAGCAGAGTCCCTGACGAATTACACCTCTCAGCTTCCACTGCTGCCTCTCGGAAGCTTCAGGGACGCGCCCCTGGAAGCCACCGGACTATCTCAGAGTCGCAAATTCACCAGCAAAGAACCACGGGTACTGATTACAGACTTATAAATAGTCTGCATTCACGCAGTCTATCGGTAGAGGTTTTTTAGCAACCTGCGGTGTTTAGAAGAGTAATAAATTTATTGTAATGATTGCTATACGCAGCTCGTTGCGGCGTTTTTACCATGACTTCATGATTACGACGCGATTGTAAAAAAATCTATTATCTAGCCTATTAAAAGCTTTCCTTTGTCTAGAAATTCATGAATTAATTTTGTTGCATAATAGCCTGCCAACCTCCGAGAATCACATCGAATCATCTCTACTGAACGTTACAAAAAATACACTGCAATGATGTGACGTTGTAAGCGCGTCAACTTACGAGTACGTTCACTATTATAATAACACAGTAAAGTACCGTAAGTAAAAATGCAGTGATTTGGTAATATGTGCACACATTTAGCTGACGTCTAATGGTACTATAGGCCAAACTATATCAATATTCTTTAATCTGACTAGTTACGACAGAAGTCAAAATAGGCTTTTTCGAGACACCATGTGTACACGCATTTCTAGGTAGAGCTGTGACGTTCTCTGTAGCTGCTTGTGTTGTTGTGATAGTGCGGTATACGTCAAGCCGTCAAGGTGTAGCAAAGGTATAAATTTGGCAGTCACAAAAATATTTTAACGTACATTCCATGAAAACTGTCATTACTGAAAAGCTTCGTTGCTGAATAAATCTTCTTTCGTTCAATTATGTTTGAAACTTTCTTAAACGGTGAAATTAGGTTTTCGGAAGTCGCAAGTATTACAAAGATTTGGTGTTAGTGTTATTACTGAAACTGCGAAAGAACTTCGAATTTCGGTTGTGCGTTATGTGACAATGATTAATCAAACCGGTTTCGTCTAATTACAGGCAGTCGTAGACGATGGAAATGTACAGCAATAGTGCAGTACCAATCGCCATCATTTGCTTGCGGAGCGTATCACCAATACGCGATTTATTCACATGACATTAGCACAATAGCACAGACTGGGATTTTGCAGTAGACGGGCGTCGGTCGATAGAAGACGGCGGACCAAGTCGATGTGTGCGGACTACGACTGGCTATATACGACCGCGCAGTATACATACGACGCTTCGTTCAGCCAGTAATCAAAATGTACGATGCTCGCCGACTGTCGCACTGGAACGCAGTCGCAAATTCCAGTCGCGACCGGCGAGTTGGACTCGCCTTGACCACGACAGACTGGCGCCGGGACGACGGCCACGCCATCCAGGATAGATACGCCGTACAGCCGATAAGTCTGGGAGCGGACGGCGCCGTCGTACCGTCGTCGTCATCGTCGTTCGTTCGCCTTCGATCGATACCGCTCCGTCGATCGCCAGTAAGCGTCTCTAGCCGTCGTCATTTATGCCTGCCTCGGCCGCCACGGTCCTATCGCTGGCCGCGCTGCCCCGGGGACCGTCAAACGCCGGCCAAGTTTCCCGGCGCAGTCACGTCGAACCTGCGGTGGGACTGTGTATGACCACTTTGACGGATGGCGGTGCTGAAGAAACTGACGGAAACGACGACGACGTCGCCGGCGTTCGAAGCCACTTTTTACCGGCGACGTGCCGTCTCCAGTCGATCGGCGCCCGCTCTTCTCCCAGCTCTGAAACCTCTGACATTCCGCGGTCGAATCGATCGCGACTTGCTTCATAAAGACGGCGCTTATCGTCGATCGGCCTTGGATTAAACGACGACGTCGCTTCGGACGAACGTAACTCGAATGAACGTAGCTCGTCTCTTCGGTTCACGCCACGTTGATCATCCTAATGTCTCCTCGGACCGAAGCTTCGAAAAAACGCTGATTAATCTCTAAGTCACTTTTAGTTATAGGTGTAGGAGGGCGGGGTCGCAGGGGAGACGACGTCCCCTTACTTCCTGCAGGCAGTCGAGACATCCTCAGTATTTTTGCTGAAATTAATTCACGTAAAAGCACACATATCGTTTCAACTATTCACTTCCTGGAAGTTATCCGATGACAGTTCTGGGTTTAAGCATCTCCCGCTTCTTCTAGGACTATATACCTACGATTTTACTTGAACTTTCATACAGAAGTGGACGAGCCCGACAATTGTGTTAACTAAAATGATTTTAGTTAACACAATTGTCGGGCTCGTCCACTTCTGTATGAAAGTTCAAGCGCGGTACACTAATCAGCCAACTGCAGCTAACTAAATGCCATAAACGGCAACCGAAAATACGGCCGTGGCACCTGGTTTACTATTTGGATCTTGGTGTAATATGACACCTTGCAAGAAACGGTTAGTGTAGTCTTATAGGAACTATGACCAAGACCGCGGTCTGGTCTTGCTACCGCATTTTAATGGTTATTTTTAATTATTTCTCGTTCCGATAACCATTTACAGTTGCTGATTGCTGTTTTACCAACGACACTATTACTTGTAGGTCCCTAATTTTAATTAGTATATTGGGCATTTGGAACGAAAGTGTAGGCTCTAAGATATTTGGTGTGACTTCCTCCATGAAATGGGGAGGCTACACAACACTGTGAAATATGAGATGCAGGTGATTATTTTCAAAACCTCAATGCTGTTTATGTTAGCTGTTAGCCTAGCTTCTGTACTTTAGGCTCACTACGTACGTTTGCGATGCATCTCGATCACACTTGGGTGCATCGTTGTTTAATGTGGTAGAGCTTTAGCACTCGTCGCTCGCTGGGGACGTGAGTTTGATTACTGGTATAGGACGGGCGTCACATTTTATTGGATGGTCATCCGCGTAATCCTCTACTCGAACCGTGCCGGTGACAGTCGCTTCAGCTTCGTAGCTGTCAACTGCACAGCGCTAACATCCTCCTCCTCATCATCTCATCGTCAGCAGCATCAGCAGCTGATAGCGTTCAGATCATTCGCTCAACAAACATCCCATGCTCGGCGGCAGAGCTCAGTCGTTCCACGCACCATGCAACCTTGTATAGTTATATGTAGCTGCTATTATACAGATTTCATGGATGCACCGACGATCTACATCATCTAGTCCGCAGTTGGTTGTTGCTCCATTTTCAGTGCTCGACTAGACTCCCCCTTCCCATATTCATAATAGGCCTATTATTAGAGGCCTAATATTGTAACAGCCTACACTTATCACGATTCACTCCTATCTGTATAATAATAGGCCTAATGCTTCGGATTACAGCCAGACTAACTGCCTTTCCAGTCTATTTTTACTCCTCTCGCGCTACGTTTCTAACGTAGCGAAAGAGGAGTAGTCTATAATTATGACAGCAGTGTAAGTATAAATACTGACCACCGACCGTCCGACGACCGACCTCGCACTTTCGAAAATTTCCAATGGCCATAACTCTGCAACCGGTCATCTGATCCACTTGATGTATGGAAGGAAGACTTTGCCCTCGGACACTAACACACTGTTGACGCATATGATGGGAGACTGGAGACTTATTTCACAAAGGGATGGTAGCTAGCCGACCTACGGCATAAAGAGAAAAGAACGAGAGAGCACTTTTGGAGGAATAGTCGAAAAAATAATGCGCCAGGAGCATACATTACGTTGGTCACAATCTAAAATATTTCTCGTTCCATAACTAAGTTCTTTTTACACATTCTAGGTATTTTCCTGCGCTTTCAAAAATAACAGGATCTACTAATAACAACTACGACAACAATTATTTTAAGGCGTCGTAGCTATAGGGGATAGTCATATACAAGAGCAAACAACTCGCATTAATATCGTTCTAATTAGTTATAGTGCAAGTCATTTACGACTCATATGCACGGCTATCGGCTAATAAGCTGAGTGCTCAGCGCTGCCTCAGAGGAATGGACTAACGATGATATTAGTTTTTGTTCTCTCAGATCCGCTACCACTGCAGTAATTAGCATTCCTAAGATACCTAGAGGCTAGATACCACCGAACACTGAGACCATACGTGCCAAATATGCGTAATAGGTACAAGTACGGTACGGGTAATAGCATATCTAAATAACAAGTACGAATGTACTACAGATCAGGAACTGACAGGCGTAAGTAGCCTATCTACATAATTCGCGCGGCAGTACCTTCGTTTTCACTAGCACGACAGCACTTTACTGCGTAATAGGACGTCATGGTCGCCATTTTGAAATTATGACGTCGGATCAAAATCCGAGTCCGCCAATCGATGCGTATTGAAGAACAACCCTGCCAATTAAATTTCATCCCGATAGGCTACGATTTGAATTCAACGACGGAGCCTTAGGGGCCCCCAACAACAACAACAACAACAACAACAACAAGATGAGTAGATAATATGAGATCAGTTCCTGATCTAAAAATATGGATGCGCGCGCATTTCGATTAGTGCTGCGGAGCTGCGGACGAGTTGCTGCTGCAACGTCGACATCACCCGCCCACACACTATACACAGCAAGCAATTCCCGGTCAACGCACCTGCCGCGCTGAGTGCTGACGACTGAATATCTAAACGCAGCGATAGAAATCAGCCAGAATGACCGTGAACGATTGTGTGACGTTAGTGTTACTCCCTTTGTAGTATGAAATTGACGATAGTCTTACTGTGACATGCAGCTTGTCCACCTCGGCTAGGACAGGTTCTAGATTTCGTCGTGTAAACTCATAATATGAGCATACATCTGCTTGATCCCAACCTAAAGTTGGATCTTGCTGCTTGGTTTGTGTGTGTGCACTGCTTATGAGTTAGAGTCGACAGTCGACCGCCGTCTTACCTGTATGTCCCGACCATGAGCGTACAGCGCCCCGCCTCCCCCTAGTAACACTACCGTCACAGTAACACTATCGCCAATTTCATACTTCAAAGGGAGTAAAATAACGTCACACGTTACCACCGAGAACAGGTCAAAGTGACTTTATGGGCTATTATGGCGGCCTATAGTGACTGAGGTCACCAATAAATGATAGGCCTATCAGCTCTGCAGTAACGAAACTGCTTAACGAATAATCAGTGCATGATAATTTCGGCATGGTACAAAGCCATAACATACAAGGCCAATTTTCTATTCTACGGCAAGGCTCAGCACTATCTGCATTAATCATCATCATCATCATTAGTTTATATAACGTCACAATGCAAACCGTAGAGATCAGTGCCGGTAAACAAAATGATCCTACCACTTTCTGCATGTCTGAATTTCATTGCTGGGCAGCTGAAATACTATAAAAACAAACGGTTTGTTGTGCAGAAAACTGAGAGATGACATTGAAAACAAAAAAGCTGAGCTATCGCAAAGATGACCGTGCGATGCGCCCAACATATGAGTGCCCTGAAAATTGTATATAAGAGCAAAATCAGCCGACGATTGCACAAGAATCTCCACATTACAATCTTATCACTATTCGGCGTTGAAATTATTCTCGAAGTATCCCAACCATCGTCATCACCTAATAGTGACCTATACGTTACAGACAGACAGACAGACAGGCGTAGGTAATAAAAACTGGATGCAGGTATAGGAGGGCAATTATCCTACATGACGCCCCTCTCCGACGGAACCCCTGCGCATATCCGCATACTTTATATTTCTAGCAAGTAGAATCATCGGCCTAAATTTTGCCGCTAATGATATCGGTCTATCTTCGTTCAAATTTTTCTGGTGGGCGCCGCAAGACTTTTCTATTTCTAAAAGAGGGACGTTTCCGACGTTCATGGTCATGCAAGGTCACTGATATTGGTGCCAATCGAAAGCGCATATTTGACTTCCTATTAGTCCGTAATAGTAACCTTGGACCCATCTTGCACCGTTCGGAGATCAGACAGGTTTTATGTGCTTCTGACCCCACCCCTATTCAACCCTAATTTTGGGGGTGTTCCCGTTGCACCAGATCGCCCACGTTGGGCGTCAGCGAGCGCATGGGCCTTAAGCTATTTGGCCGTGAAATTATTTTCGAAGAATTCCAACCTATGTGATCACGGTACCTAATCGTCACGGACGGACAGACAGACGGACAGATGGACGGACGACTTACTGTCGCATCACCGCGCTCTGCGCTAGCATCGCGCGGCAAAAACCACATATCATGCCATCATCCCCACAGCTGAAACTGAAAGCATCACACAAAAAGGCTTAAGCTTTGAGCATCAGAAGTAACTGTGTCGTCAGCATTGGTTTTCAAGTCCAAGTTAAAAGGTGAGAGTTTTGGCCTGAAGACCAAGGCAAGGACACTGGCGAATTACGACTGATAATGATCAGCTGCCACCAAGAACTCACGGTGCTAAAAGGCATTTTACATGAGGAATTGATCTCATATCGCTACTCGTCTTGTTCTTCTTGTTCTTGTTGTGGAGACCTCTTCAACAAAAGCCTAACTAGCGCTCCGTCGTTTCAAATCGGATCGGGAAGAAATTTGGCAGGATTGTTCTTCAAGTAGCCTACATGTAAATTTGCATCGATTGTCGGAGTCTGGTTTCCGATATGACGCTTAAAACAAAAGCTGCATAAATTAACAATCAAGCAACGACTTTTTAATTGTAAACATTTCATTAACAGCACGGCACTGAAGTAGATCCAATAAAAACAAGAAAGCTGAGCTATCGCAAAGACGACCGCGCGATGCGCCCAATATATGGGTGCCGTGAAAAATTTCGAGAGTCCTGACTAGCAAACTGCTACTTTTCCCGAAATTTGTAATGGCCTTTTGTTCAGATCGATACTAAGAATGTGCGTACAAAATTGGAAGTTGCTAGCTTTAAAAATTCCCGAGATAATAGGGGGTAGTGAAAAAAATTCGGCAGTCCCTGGATACGTCCACGCTCCCTTTTCTCCCAAATTTTTCATGGCTTGTGTTCGATGGCCCTGTGAATGTATCGGCCAAATTTGCAGTCCGTAGCTTTAGCCGTTCTGAGATAATAGCGATTGCAGTTTCGGGGTCGGGTTGCAAACCACAATCTTGGGGAAGGAGAGGCCGTAGGGGAGTCGAGGGTGGTACCGTTCGAAAGAGCGTTTGTGACTTCCTATAGGCTCTCCATAGTAACTACTTTTTCTCTATCTTTATGCGTTTCAGAGATATTGCCGCTTTTGTGCTCCAGCACGCCACTTTTTCCCACCCCACCTCTAGTCTCCCCCAAATTTCACCATAATCTCCTCAGAGTAGGTGGATGGCCTTTTGGGATAGGAACTAGGAAGAGCGAATGTGATGGGCTAATTGTGCGTGCAAATAGTTTTCAAGATTTCCAACCTGTGTGATCCTGATCCACCAACGTCACAGACAGACAGACAGACAGACAGATGAACGGACGGACGACATGCAGTCTCAATACCGCGCTATGCACTAGTGCATCACGGGGTAAAAACCGTCTTCACCGATTTGTCGTGCTTTAAAAACTGTTTCTGTATAGCCCACGTGTAACGTCTGTTGTATGGAGTTAATTACGTTAAACCGGCATTGGCACGACACTGCGGTGCACACTGCATGTCGCAGTAGCCCGACGTCAATTTATAGCACAGATGTAAAAACGTTTCTATGTTTCTTATTTTTTTAAATAAAAATGATCACTAATGTATTAACTTTCCAACGTTTTATTACAAAAAAAACGTTGACGAACAATTCCAGCTATAACTATATGCAGCTAAAAGAAACCAGTTACTTTGATGTTTGAAGAAAGCAATGGCTGATGCAATTTGTTTAGTAATTATGTTTATTTTAGTGGCAAACAAAGTCTACAAATATTTCTCATCATTTACGTTTTGGTGAGCAGTATAATTACACAGTGTATGCGTGGAATCATACTGTGAACATAAAGTTTAAACTATTTGGACCAGGAAATGATCCCACTCTTGTTGTTCTTGTTCTTCTTCGCATGGTGCTACTGTTGGGGTGACGCTCTTCAGAAATCCGACTCCGTCACCCGATATTTTACTTGAAGAACAATCGTGCCAAATTTCAGTCCGACCCGATTTGATGAAACGACGGAGTATAGGCTTTTTTGAAGAGCGTCGCCCCAACTTCACTACAAGCGATATGGGATCAGTTCCTAATCCAAAAATTATTAACTGGCACAGTCTCTGGAAAATTTGCAATAAATCGATCAATAAAGAGCCCACCACAGTGCGGAGTTGTGATATATTAAATGTTAGGAAACTGGAGTTCTCCTGTAAATATTGGATAAATTCTGGGCAAACGAAAATGTAAAATTTCATTGGATATCGGACCTAGCTATAGTTAAGTTTATTATAGTTAGGCCTAGTTTATTTTCTTTATTTTAGTTTAGTTTTAGGGGGCATAGAAGCCAAATCGGCCTGCGCATTGCTTCATTGTTTGTTTGTTACGCTATGAAACTGTCTTGCTGACAGAGAAAACCCCGTAGTTCCCAACCCTTCTCCACGTACGCTATTGCATCACAATACAGCTCACAGGACCATAAGCAACTAGTATTACTCAACAATATTCACCACCGTCCAAAATAAAATTAGCTTACATAACCTAAACTGTTTGTTTCTTCTGTCATTCAATACCGTGTGCAGCATCTTACTTCCTGCGCGTGCATTTCAAAAATATTTTATCGTCCGTATGCCGCTCCCTGGCAGGTGCCCTTCCGGGTGGTCCGCACCCCGCACCCCGTCATTACTCCACTGGCTTAGTGGCAGTAATATATACCATAAATGATACTTGTATCAGAGTGACGGAGTGCCGAGGCGAATCGTTGGCATTAGTAGGGCTTACCGTCGGTAGGTCGTAAGTCCACGTGATGAAGTAATTCTTGGAGATTCATAGAGGCGACATGCGACAGCGTCTCCGGTCGTCGCCTCTGCCTCGGCGGACGAAAGTCGGAGGACGCGCTCAATCCCGCTACGCCGATAAATTTCCTACAAACATCATGGGCTGTTTTACCGGCCGGCGGCGGCAGCGGAGTTTCGGCTATAATGTACGACCGTGCGCGTGTCTTTTCTCCATGCTCTTCCTCTTCCCGGCGAGTTTCCTTCCGCGCTATCCCGGCCGCTCGGCTGGCCGTCGAGTTGTCCCGGCTGCTTCCGTCCAGTCCGTCGCATCTCGCCCCCGAAGCCACACGTGACGGCGCCAGTCGATGCCGCCGCTTGCCCGTATCCTTCGCCTCCGCCGCCGTCAATAATTAATGACATAGCGGCTCTGACGTCACGAACACTACCAGCCATCTCAGAACGGAAGCTGCACGAATGGCCGGACGGACGATGCGCTGTCGATGGCCCGTCTGGGTCTGGCGATGACCAGGCAATGCCATGACGACGTCATCGTAACCACCGGTCACAATGTTTATCAGGCTATATCTCTGCTAACTAAAACTTTGTTGAAAGATATTATAGAGCGTTTGCATATAGGCGTGGTCAGCTGATAATGACTTCATCACGATGCAGTAGCTGGACTGCACTACACCGAGATAAACAACATTACTGTATGCATACAGAGACAAGAAAGCCTAGCTCACGCAATGGTAAGCGCGCGACGGCCTTGGTATATAGGATGCAACTCACTAAATCGGCCCCCACTTAGGATCGCCGGTAATATCAACGTAATCTATAGGCTACATCGTTGAAAAGTACTTTCAGTGCGCAATAATTCCATCGCTGACAATGCGGGTCTATAATATATATCTTCATTGGTTTTGCCGATGTTGCCTCCAAAAATTACGCTCTAGCGCAGAATTCCGAGAAAATTTGAACTTATAGCAGTTCAAGGTCATCCAAGGTCGATGATTTTTGTACCAGTCTAAAGCGCATATGCATTCCTATTAGTCATTGCACCGTTTCTGAGATACGGCGACTTATTGGCTGAAAATTGCGTATTTTTCATACCTCTCTTTTATTCGGCGCCCCCGCTTCCTACCTTCGCATTGGAATTTCACGGGGAAGTTAAGCGTCAGGAAACTATACAGCCATGGGGCTACTCTGCGGAGAAGGTTGCGTGATCCTAACTTCGGTTATGTGACTGTATGTGGGATTCCTTTGATCCCAGGGAGCGGACGATATGTGGGATAGCGACGGTGACGGGCGGGCGGGGTGCACGTAGCCTA
>Ga0209788_1000511_pt1 | contig 10366 bp, 8 predicted proteins | sample WorMetLIZISLAND1_2_FD_187415 | JGI IMG/M metagenome (GOLD analysis project Ga0209788, IMG submission 187415) | Marine gutless worms symbiont microbial communities from Max Planck institute for Marine Microbiology, Germany - Olavius clavatus LIZARD... ...
GTCAAAGCCGCCGCATCTGTACAGCGCCTTAAGCTGGTGCTCGAAGGCGGTCGGGTGACGTACAGCCGACAGACCGACGAGCAGTGACGGCGTGGGAGGCGGAAAGACGCCCGAATGTAGCGAACTCGTCGCTGGCGACGGGAACAGTCGTGGCGGGAAAGCTTCGTGCATCGGTGACGAGTGACGACCGTGAAAAAACTGCTGCGGTTGCTGCTGCTGCTGGGCGTCATGGTGACCGGCATGGTGATGATGTCGATGATGATGATGATGCTGATGGATACGTGACTGATGGTAAAACGGTGATTGGATACCTGCTGGAGGCTGCACAATAAACACAAACATAATACTAAGGAATAAAGACAGATGCAGTTCCTGTTCCACCCCAATACAGATTACAACATTTTTTGTATATTTTAGCAATAAACATTGGTTTCAGTTGCCTCGTATAGTTGTGTCATATTGTAATAACCGCAAATTGTCATGGTTGTCATGGTTGTCATATTTTTCGCGGTATGGTGTGTGAGAACGAGGTATGTACCACGTGTGACATCTCTTGCAACAATGGTCAATGGTCAATGTACAGGGTGTGGCAAAAAGTCATCCCCGGTCATATTTTGCAATTTTTTAAACAACCTCTTAAGAATTTTTGATGAAACTTTGCAACTATATTCCATGTTCATATTGCAGTACAAAATGCAAAATATTGCTACAAAACTAAACATATACAAAAATGTTGCTGCGGTTGCTGCTGCTGCTAGCTGTAAGTTCAAAAAGTATTAAAAACTTTTAAGACCAGTGGAAAAGTACTAACAAATACGTTGCTATATTTTCGGAGAGATTTTACATACTATTACGCTATCATCAGTGCTTTACTGACACAATTTTAACTCGTCTGCTTTGGTCCTGCATTTTCCGGTCCTCTATTTTCAGTCAACCCTGCAGGAAAAGGTTCATAACAACGAGGTCGTGCCACGGCCGTACTTCTGGAAATTTTAGCTTCATGCGGTTGAATGGGTGAATTATTGTTCGTCGCCAAATAGACGGGGTCCGGGTTATGATTCCGGAACATTTTTTTTTAAATTTTGATATGCGATTTGGTACATTCGGCAGTGCATTTTGACGACGAACAATAATAACTTCACCACCCGGAGCTTAAATAGCCGCTGTTGCTCGACCTGGTTGACTTTAATCTATGGACCTTGCACTGACAGAACGGCACACGGCCGTGAACTAACCGAATTAGAAGCGGAATATGAATCCACTGCTGGATGATGAAGTCCGTCCTGTAGCAGGGCTCGGGCAGCTCGTGGTGACAGCCGCGTGTCAGTTACCTTGGTTCGTTTTCTCTTCGGCGTGCTCACAACCAGCGGCAGAGCCTCGGTCTGCTCAGGTTCCTGGACAACAAAATGCAAATCACACACATATGAACTTGCTGACCACATATACGGAGTTGAGACACCAGGGTACATATCGAAAAGAAATCTATTTTTGGGTAAACCCACCTTTAGTACACCAACAACAAAATCCATCCCCTAATTTCAGTCAATTTCAGTTTCTCGTGCCACTTAGTAATGGAAAAGAAGAGTAAAGTTCTTCGAAATAATTAATTAACTAAACTGAATTTTAAAACGTTGTTAATTAATCTGTAGTTAAGCACTATATGAAAAGTTCGGCTACTGACTTTAATGAGGTGAGAGTGAAGAGCTGAGTGTTGAGTTGGGTAATACGGTGTAGGGCTGAGAAGACGGTGAGCTGAAGACGCCGGTGACATCGACGTGGCTGCCGCGTGTGACGGTGGCATCTCGAACGCCGTCTTGCCGTGCAGCAGGAACGCGTTGTCCAGGTAGGCTGCCATCGCCGCCGCCGACTGCAAGGAGTAGCGGTCTGCCACTAACTTGGCCGCAGCTGCCGCAGCTCGCTCCATCGACTCCATGCTTCCAGCTGGAATAACGGCAGCAGCTGGCGGCGGAACTGGAAATCGTAGATCGACGGGGGTCGGTGCGCCGATTGGAGTGAGAGGTGGCGGTATAGTCTCGCTGTCAGTGGGTGGCGGTGCGGTGAGGTGTGTATCTGGTGATGAGGTTGTCGACGTGGTTGATCGTTGTGTCGGCGTCAATCGACCGTCAGCCGGCTCAACGCACTTCCACTGACCACCGCCACCGGCGCCTGCAACCTTCAGCCGCTGAGCTACGAACGAACGAACAATGTCGTCCACCATGTTGCTCACGCTGTCACTTATCTCTGCCTTGAGCATCCTCGCCAGAGCTTCCAGGCTGCCGGACGCGGGGCCGACAGTAGGACCATTATCGTCTGATGTTCCACGCAGTATCTCATTGCGATTGAAATCTGCACCAATCACGGCGTCATCAGCGTCGTCACGCTGACTTTTCATTGGCTCGTCAGTTCTGACGTCAACGACGACGTCACCTTCGCCGTTTTCGTTCAGATAGTTCATGTACTTCTTCTGCATGGCGGCGAGGCGGTCGTGTACGCGCTGCAGGCCGAGACGCAGAACATCGCGCTCAGAGTTGTCCAGCTGAGTGCCCCACGGGTCCTCCGCGTCACGGTCGCTGTCGTCGTCTTCGTCGTCGTGGTAGGAGCGTTTTGGGTGAGGTACCGACTGTGCGTCGTGTTGATGCTGTAGCGGTGCAAACTGCTTGCGACGCTGTCGTCGGCCGTCAATCAACTGCTGCTGTCTCTGCTGCTGATAGGCGGTTGTCATTAACGATGCTTGGCCGCCGTCAGATGGCGGAGTTCGCATACTTCTCACGATGTGTTCGACCCGCGCTCTCTTTGCCTCTAGCTCATCTTCTACGGTCGTGTTCCCGCCACCATTCTGACTAGATTCTAACGACGTCTGGCGGTGTACGTCAGTGCCGTGGTGGTCTATGTCAGTTGGACTGTCGTCCGTGGACACAGAAACTTCTTCGCCGTTGTCGCTGCCGTCATCATCCTGCGTTCTATCGCACTCTGTTGCCAGACCCGTTGCCTCGCTGTTCTTATCATCACGTGACATACCAGTCTCGGTAAAATATCGACCAGCTGGAATGGCGGCGGAACCCGGCACCTGGCCGCTGGAGTGACTGGCGTGCAGGTACAGCTGAGAGCTGTTTTCTAGCCGGTAGGCAGGTCTGCGCTCGGCGCCAAACAAGTGACGGCTGGACGTGGATGTTCTGGCAAGGTTGGTCGACGGTCGCGACAGCTGCTGTATGGAGTGATACTGTGACCGGCTCACCGGAAACAGTCGCTGCTGATCTGTCTCGCAGTCTTGCAGGTTCTCGCGAGACGCGAGATCTTCGCTGTCACCTGACCTTGGCTTTATATCCCCTCCTTCCTCGCCTTCTGTCACACGACATATCTTCTCCTTCAGCCTGTCCATCACTATCAGCTGACTTTTCTCGGTCAGATCCGAACGAGCGGTGCTCGACGCCAAACCGGAAGTGATGTTATCGGTGCCCGACCCTGATGACGAGTCGTCCCGAGTTTCTTCCTGCGGACGCTGCGTCGCTTCCGCTTCCGGCGATAACGCGCCAAGTTCTGCGGGGCATCTTACTGCACACTCGGCACCGACTTCGGTTGTCATTTTTGTAGAACAATTTCGATTTCAGTCGGTTGATTAGAGCAGCAAGGACGACAGCATTTGTATCTGACAGACACCCACGTGATATCACAGTCAGTCGTATTTATACAATAAACAGACGTCTACCGTCTACGTCTATAACGTATGTCTCTGCAAGTCTATGCATTGCAAACCTAGTCATGCAAGCAGTCATCTGCAGGTCGCACTTGCCTCTTATCAGAACAAAAACAAATGTGTCCCTCGCTGGCTGATATCAGCGCCGCGGTCTCGGCTGCAGTATAATCTATCGAAACACGTGATGTCTCTCTCTACATAATGTGAGACTTCTTCCGCCTTGTATGACGGTACGTGTAGGCAAGCTTCCCGGACACGCAACAGTCTGTTATCGCACGTGCTAAGTGGCGCTTTTAACGCTTTAGAGCGCCCGTCTACAAAATGTCGGCTATATCGGAAAAACAACGTCACGCTTTTCCAACCTCACTTATACACATTCCATTGTAGAACAAGAATGCTCAAAGCAAATAAAGCAACGTTGGTAAACTGACAAATTTTGAAAAAATGCGGTCATTGTTTACTAACAAAGGAAGCGACTTGGATTAGTGGTCTACATCGAGCCCGGCTAATGCTGAGGTGATCCACTCACTGGCACTCAGCCTGGCCATCCCCGACGGTGTCAGCACAATGCACCACTGCTAGCCCAATATTCGTATACTCTCCGTGAAAGATCGATACAAAAACGGAAATCAGCGCAGTCGTGACTTTGTCCATTGGGCTCTAGACAGACTATAGTTCAATAGAGACTTAATTTCTGTTAATTCTCCACCAATCATATTGGTGAATAAAGATCATCATAACATTTTGTCCTCATTAATGATCGACAACTAAGTGGTTAGTCGGGGTTGACTGACGGGCGATGGGGACGACGATGCCAAGACCACCGCGGGTGCGAGTCACTCGTTTAATCTCTGTCATCGCGCACCACGCAACCACAGCCATGACGCAACTCGGATGTAACTTACGCCTCACTACCGCCTGGTGCATTTTGTCACTGCATGCATAGTCACTGACTTCCTATTCCCGTTTAAAATCTTCAATTGATGGAAGCATCGTTCAGTGTGCTTCAACGCAGTGAAAACATTCTGTCGTATTTTTGTTTCTGCATCTCAGTCGTCAGTCGGACCAGTCAGTCACTTTCTGCACCGATAAAGATAATGGCAATTTAGTTGCATTAGGTCGAACAATACACGGCGGCTATCTGGTAATTTAGGCACACGCATTCTACACCGTATCTCGGGAAAAAGTCCTCTGTCTTTGCTCACGGCTAAGCCAAATTAAAACAAATTCTGATAATATTGGTCTATAACGTAAGTAGACTTCAAGCTATTAAAAATTTGTACTATTTCCGGTTTATCCAGTCAAACATAAGGACCAGGTTTTTAATGTCCATGATAAGGCAGCGTGGGACACGGTCCACTTTTTTCGGACCCGACCTGACCCGACCAATGCAAAAATAACGCTCTGACTGCGCTCAGCTAGCAGAAATGCAGGGGATCCTGTGAGCAGTCAGCGATAGAATGGTAAACTGTTAAGCGTTCCGTTTCCAGAATGCCAACAACTCCACAGCAGCACCAGCCGGAACAGTGAGTGTCCTGTATTGCGCCAGCTCTCCTTCTCTGGCAGCTCTGTGTCCTGCTGCGACACCCGATGAGCATGCTTTGAAGTCGCGCAGGTCCGCGAACAGATCGAGCCTCAATTTCTTGGGTTCCCGACTACTTGGCCCTCTGCCATAAACTCATAAACATACGTCTATTGCTACTCGCTTTGATGTTATTCAGTTATCTGATCTTGTGTCGCTGATCAGTTTGGCCCGGTGCACCAAGTCGACGAGTCTAGGTGGGCAGTGAACTATTACAAACGTACTTCAATGAGCGTCTGTCTGTTTAACTCTGTTGCACAGACAGAGCAGCTGCTAGAACATCCCGCCCGACCTCGTACACTAATGCTGAGTGTGTGCCAGGGCAAGAATTTTTAAATTCTGTCAATATTTGGTGAAGATATGTACAAAAGTATGATGCTAACGACTCTTAAATTCCATTATAATCCTGTGATGTTTTTTCTCCACTTCGTTGTTTTCTTGCAGTGTACTTATGAGCTTCAGATTTCTCCAGACTAGCAGTAGGCCTAATGTCGGCTTCAGCACAGCAAACGATTGATGGATCACACTTAACAATGCATCGGACTATCGCGCAAACGGACTAACAAACAACTAACTCGTCAAGTGTCACCGCCAACAATATGAATTCCAGTAGCAGTGGCGTCGCCAGGATTTGGTGTGGGGGGGGGGCAAAAATTAAAGAAATTCATGCAATACACAGTGACAAAGCTATAGGCCTGTTTTTTTTCTGGGTAGGCAAACACATAGAGTCGAATGTCAGAGTTTATTCGGCTCGGAAGTGACCATGCAAAAAAATAAACAGTTGGAAGTCGCGCACCCCAGTGCCCAGCCGGTGTCACACCTGCGACGCCAATGTACCAGGAGTCAAGTGTAATTGTAGCATCAATTCATAAGATAGAAGTCTATGCGTACAAGCTCTCAACTGTAATAAAACCCAGGAACTTGAGGAATGATAATGATCATGATGATAATGATGACGATAACAACGTGAGAACAACAGGTGTCAAGAGCACTTTACTCTCTCTTACCAGCGTTGACGCTTGAGAAGTGACGCGGAACAGTGATGTTGCTTTGTTGAACAACCGACGACGAGCTCAATCGTATCGTTGACAGTCAACAACACCGGTACGGTACAACATCCGGCAGAAAGTGACCGCAACACTCGACACCAGTCGACGTTTTTGTCTTTTGTCACTATAGCGACTGTCATCTGGCCGGCCAGGTGCCCCCGCCCACAGACCTCCATGCACCACTTGCAGCGCGTCTTGGCGACACGTCGTAGCCAATGACAGCCGAGCGCCGTCGCCGACAGCAACTTGACGACGAAGACCGCTTCGCTGCATCCTGCCCGTGGCACGTGACATCAACAGCAGCAGCAGCTGCTCGCCATCTCAGTAGCGAGCGATTAGCGTGACCCGCGCATTTACCGTGATCGGTTCGATTGCCGTCATTACAGATCACGTCTAGAATTATTGAGCTGCGGATTATCTGTCCTAACGTAAGCCGAACACCAGTTCATTTCTGATAGGTACACAATCTACACCGTGGGCCATAAAAAACGTGCCACTTTTATTTTTACGATAACTTTGGCAAATGTGGACCGATTTCAATAATTCTTTCACTTTTGGATTCGCAGATAAACTACGGAATACGGTAAAATTAAAATCTTCCACCGCACCTGAATTCTGCTGCCGCACAACCTTGTGAAAGTTAAATGTTCAATGGTACAACGTTTCATTCATACATGTATGCTGTATAGTATATTAGCTGGACTTATCTGCACAACCTGAAGCGTAAATCCAGATAACAGCAGGTATTTTTCTTCAAAACGTTTTAAAGTTAGCCTATTTATTGTAGTAAGTACTACAATTTGGTAAATTAACGCGTGCACTGCGCTAGTGCCTGATAAACGCTTATCAGCGCGTTAAATAACGTACGTGTCAGCGCATCAATTGAGCAGTGGTGTAACGACTTAAAGCACGCGTCCAGCAAATGAGCCAATTACCGTTCATAACACGGTTCTAGCAGTGAAAGGACTTAAAAAACTGTCATGGATGGTAATTCGCTCATTTGTTGCTATGTGCAGATAAGTCTAGCTAATATAGCGTACAAGTATGAATGAAACGTTGTACCATTGAACATTTAACTTTCACAAGATAGTGCGGCAACAGAATTCAGGTGCGGTGGAAGCTTTTATTTTTTCGTATTCCGCAGTTTATCTACGAATCCAAAAGTGAAAGAATTATTGAAATCGGTCCACATTTGCCAAATTTATCGTAAAAATATAAAAGTGGCACGTTTTTTATGGCCCACGGTGTATATCGCTGTAGTGGCGTCTCCAGAGTGGAGTTCGGATTTTCCAGTCGTCGGTCGCTATCGCAGTCACTTGTCGACACTTTATACTCGACTTCGCTATGGTCGTAAACCCCAGATTTGCAGCTGGAATTTCAATTCTGCCTGTAATAATTTCAGCGGCGATATAACTATTTCGGGTTTCATCGGCTATTTCCGGTTGTCGATCGTTGATGCAATGGCCTTGGAACACTTTCGTCGATCTCTGTGGTCGAAAACCCATACAGGCTTGCTGCTGGAATCTCGACGATCATATTTTGGAAATATATATTAAATACTTCCGGTTTGGGTGGTGGCCATAGACAGGCTATAGGTATTAGGTAGTCCATGGGTACTATATTCCCATGGATATCCACGAAAAAATCTGTGGATGTGGATATGGACGGGAAATTTCATATCCACGGCAAGCCTGGAGATTTTGCACGTTTTTGTGCTCCTGACCCCACCCCTATTCCAACCTAATTTTGGGGGTAGCCCATGTTGCGGTCAGCCATCAGCTACAACCAGAGCAGAGACCTTAAGCTATTCGGCAATTTCGGCCGTGAAATTATTTTCGAAGTATTCCAACCTGTGTGGAAAACATACCTCAACGTCACGGGGGGACACAGACGGACAGACAGACAGACACGCAATCTCATAACCGCGCACTGCGTAGCATCGCGCGGTAAAACAGTTCAAGATAGCGGATCGGTGTCTGTGAGCACCTTAGGCCTACAGGAAATAACAGTGACATAGTGCGAGTCGGATGGTCAAGTCACCGATGACGTCACGTGACCTTTAAAGGTCAACGTCGTGATCCCACGCATTTCATCCATGCACTGTGCTTCCACTTCGACCCTCTTGCTGAAATCTGAGCCAAGTGCCTAACCTGCTCATTGCTGAGCGAACGCTACTGCAAAAATGATATTTATTTCTTTGTTAGTGACTAGTCTATTACTCATGAAATTACTGTGCGAATCGGCCGTTTGCGTTCGAATCGAATCTCGAATCGATCGCGTTCCGTGACGGTCCGACGGAATACGAATCGAATCGCGCGTTTCAGTAATCAATAATTAATTAATGAAACAGAACAGATGTGCAGAACCACAGATTCCTCATCCCAGTCCTCAAACACATTAAACAATACCGGCGTATGATCAGTCATTGAGCTAGCGAGTCTGTATACTGTACTACTAAGCGACGTTAGGACTAATGGTTAAAAAGAGACCGAAACAGCATACGCCTACTACTCTCGTCAAAATTTGCAGTTAAAGCCAGTTAAAGTCAAATTGTTCTTTCATTCATTCATATTCGTTTAAGAATATTTGCCAGAACGCAACTAAACGATGCAGCAGACCGTAAGTTCTGATAGTGAACGAATTTAATAATGTTATCAAAATCTGTGTCAGACCGACCAATATTCCTATTGCAATGAACATTTCACATTTAAGCACAATTTTGGCATCGGCTGTTCAAGAGAGAGCTATCAACAAGCTTGAAACTGCCACATATACTAGCTTCAAGTAAATATAATATGCGTTGTCCTCTGTTCGTCTGTCTATCGGTCATGTACTTGTGAATGTAAATGTGCAGCAGGCAATACTTAGTACTGCTGCTGCAGTGGACACCGGACAAGCCAGTCAAATGGTCTCACTTTCACTGCCCAATGTCCATCCATGTAGTTGAAAGTGTTACACAATCTTTCAATACCGCAATGAAATATACAATGACATTTTTTTCAGAAAAGTTTGTAAACTGCAAATATCAGTCAGGCTGGCACAGCAAACACAGTCACTTTATTACAGTTTGTCAACTGAGAAACAATTCTTTAAACAAAATTAAACACTGTTTATTTACTGACAGAAATATCGACTAGAAATTAACATCGATATGTGATTAGTGTTAACTGCATCATAATATTGCAGACGTAACAAAGAGAACAATGTGCATACGAAACCAACAGAAAACTGAACGTGTTCCAATGACAAAACATTGAAATGCTAATGTGAATACAACCAGGCAGTTCAATAGTTTGCTGCGGTGTTAGTTTTGTAAACTCTATGAGTTTATTCATCTTGACAATGATCATGATAGACTAACGGCTCATTCTTGGTCTTTTACTGTTGCTATTTTTTAGCTTGATGTGCCAGCATAGGTTATGAAACACAGTACACAACTATGATAACACTGACAATTTTTAAGACAGGCCAGCTAAATGAATCCAGCATTAGTAACGGCCATGTGGACGAATTTCCGGATCACAGAATAAAAACAAATCATTTTAACTGAAAGAGATTTGTTGTAGCTTTAAAATTTCAAACATTTAAACATGCAACAGGACACTTTCCCAAATAAACAGCTCAGCAGAGTACTTTTAGGTAAATTGTTTATCAAACAAATAATACATAATAAAGAAATAAGGGACAGAAAATATTTTAAACACAATAATGCACAGTACACAGTACAGAGAGGTCAATAAATGTTTAGTTTTCTACAAATTGAGACAGGCACATAAGTCACATCACATACTTCAACACATTCTACTTTGTGTCATAAATTCGTTATGCATTTGCAATTTTTTATTAACAGAAGTTGCTTTTGGCTTTTACGTTACAAATATGCTTCCTACTCTGTAAATTACATATGGCACATTCCACAGAAAATGATATGAAAGTGTACAAGAATGCTTAGTTTTTAATCTACAGTAAACGTGATTTACTATATATCATTCACTAGTATTCCTATTCCCTAAGTCTGCAAGTGCACATAAATGCACAAAG
>Ga0209788_1000512_pt1 | contig 10360 bp, 5 predicted proteins | sample WorMetLIZISLAND1_2_FD_187415 | JGI IMG/M metagenome (GOLD analysis project Ga0209788, IMG submission 187415) | Marine gutless worms symbiont microbial communities from Max Planck institute for Marine Microbiology, Germany - Olavius clavatus LIZARD... ...
AATTGATTTTAATTGATTAATCATTTAATTGATTAAATGTTCTAGCGTCTGCCCCTCTGACTGCACCACATGGACTAGAGATAACTAGATAGGATGAAGGTGGCGAAAGTACTGGGGATTAAGTTGGTTCTAAAAATAGCGTGAATAGCGTAGCAAAATGAGCAATTAGTATTTTTTTACTGATGACAAGACAACAGCAGATAAGGGAGTGCTGGAGTGACTCAGAACAGAGATCACATTTTACAGACAAGTAAGTCAAGAACTTTAAATGTAAGACACGCCTACATATCTGACCACTGACATGATCAGAGGCTGTGAGAAACTTATCTAAGCTTTCACGACTAGCATTCGTGTAAGTGATCAGTGAGTTTTAAACAGTAGACGAAAGACTTTCGATAAATTATACGGCGTAGACTGGTGTTTTTGAGTGTTTGAAATAGCTCTATAGTAATGTGTTATACCGACAAGTTGACAACTAGTTTAGAGTGAACAATCAAGCACATGGTGGGAATAATGTCACAAATCATTGCACACGCCTCTGATGGGTGGTCCATTAGAAATATTTAGAATACTGGCAGAATATTTAATGCCTTTACTGTGAGTGCAGATATAGATAGTTTTCATTGCATACATAATGTTGTTTATCTCGGTGTAGTGCAGGCTTAACTCAGGTCAGCTACTACACCGTGATAAACTCATTATCGGCTAACCATGACTGTCTGTAAACGCTCTATCAGACTATCAGTCACGGAATATGTTTTGCCTGCGTCCCATTACGTCTTACTGTTATTTACGTAAAGGTTGTTTATGTTTACATTCGTGACTTCCGGTTAGAATCAGGAACTAGGAAGTGTTTCAAGTTTGTGTAAAGTTTCAATGAAAATGGTTACCTAGTTCACTGTCGTGGTGCTGGTGTGAAGATCACATTTGGTAAGTATGATAGAGCTCATTTATATGATATTTTATCTGATATTTCACGTGTTTTGATCACTCTTTATCACTGTCAGCTAACACACTCCAGTCGGTAAAGGGCGACGCCCATTGCTGGATAGTTACCGAAGAACCGAAGAACACTTCTCTGGGACGTCGACTGTGGTGACTGGACTTTTCATACCCTGAACGTAAACTAATGCAGCCAAGGTTCCTATTACAATTATTGTCTGCCTTTATTGGCGAATAAACGTCACCATTACTAATAGTTAGCTGAAGTCCTCATATGTGACAGAAGAGATTCGTAGTTACTCCGCTAATATTCTATTTAACACTACCGTATAGTTACCAGTAATTGTGTGAAGCATTTTGGTCGCCGGGAAGAGTGACTTCCTATTAGTATCCTCGGTTGGCCTGTCATCGGCTTCCATAGACTTCATATCTCGTAAACTATGGTGGTCAGCGCTCCCCAGGCCGGTGGATGCGTTACCTCTCATAGCAGAATTGTAGGCTCGTGTTGGAAATGGAAATAGATGTCAAGTCAATGTCAAGTCGCGTTATAGCAGCTTTTCCCGAGGTTTCAGTGAAATTGCGGGCCACGGTGCACTTTCGCTATGTCGCGGTAATCCCAAGCGTACCTCGGTAGCACTTTTCGGTTCTTTCGGTATCGACTTCCTATTAGAACCCTAATATGACATTGCGGACTTGCAACCATGTTGCGGAACCCACTTTCGGTGATCTCGGAGAATTTTGGTAGAGTTGCGCGACCTTGGCTATTTCGGCAGGTGCTTTTCAGTTTCTTAGTGACCTTCTAACAATGTGCACGCTATGCTGCCTCAGACAAGAATGACGACTCGGCCGATCGAGTCTGCCTTTTATACGAGTGGGCCATGCCCATCTTGAGCTGAAAGGGGTGTTGGACGAGTCTAACCGCTAATTTTGGCGGTGTTTCCTAGGGTTCTAGCTTGTTATTACCGCATTAGTGCCAAAATAAGCCGAATTACGCGATTAATGATATCTTGGTGATTTGTTGATAGATTTGAGTAGAATAAAGACCGAAGTGACTGGAAAGGTGTCGACTTGACTACTGTAATTAACTTACGCAAGTAAGTAGTGCATTTAAAGGAGAAATACCGTCACAATTGTTCACACTCAACAGTGGGCACTTCACACTAGTTTGCCATTTCCTTTGGTGCTTAGCACCCAACTTACTAGAGACCGTCGTAGAAATGAAATAATGAAAGGTGAAATAATGATTTAGGCACGCATCACTTACTGACGGACAGCACAGTTAGTTGACAGACATTCATTGTGTGAAGGAAATGGTGCGAAAAGTCCAATGACGATATGAATAGTTCACAGTACGAAAGATACAAATGGTCCAGTGATGGTACTAAAAGTTCAGGGTATGAAAATTCAGTGGTATGAAATGTCCGTCACCCGTGAGTATTTTGTTGTACCCAACAGTGGAAGTATGTCTTGACTTTCGTCGTGCAAAGACACAACACTGAGGATTATTAAACTGATAAACATGTCACTTGAACACATCACAAGTCTGATGATGCCAACTCTGTCGCTACATGTTTAGTAGTCAGAGTGTTGTGTCAATCATGTATGTTATAGTTTGTGTTAACAATGTTTGTTGTTATGAATAATGTTACAGCTATGTGTGTGGCTTATGACATGTTAGCTGTGTTTTAATAACAAAATTTCGATCATCACATGAGTGATTGTATAAGCCGTCAGGAAACATCATTAGTCTTTCACTGCAAACATGTGATGTAGTTCAGCTTAGACTTTGTTAGAGCTCTTTGAAAAATCCCCGACTGAGACGAGATTATGCTAGAATTCACAGCCCTTGATGGCTGGCAGTGGTGATTACCATATACTTCTAGTTGTCTCTGTTGTCAGTTGCTGATGTCTGTTGGTGATGTAATGTCGGTATTTACAGCAGCATCAGTCAGTGCAGTATGGGAGGTCAGCAGTCGTCAGGACAACCATCTCCAGATCAGTCGTCTGCGGCAGTGGTAAGTTCATGAATATTAATTTATGTATCACACTTAGATCATCTGGTGTGTCGGTATTAAGCTGCATACCATATATACTGATAGTCACAAATATGTCAAACATTTTGGACAAATTTTAGACATGAAAGTCTGGGGGTGACAATATTATTTGCTGACCGATTCTGTAATACAAAGTTGTTGTCTCACATGCCACAATGAGACCAGCGTCCAGTGAGTATGACAGCATCATGTAGCACTAATTTCATCATATACTATACAGTTGTCCAACATGTCTCATGTACGGTGCTATACACTAGACTGGAGTGTTGAAGTTGAACTCACAACACTCTCTCTGAAGGTCCACTGCTCAAATGACATAACACTTAATGAAGCTATATACTGTCTCCATGTTACGTGACACTGAGGGGAGGCGAACCATTTCCCAAAATACCATCATCATGCTGTGCACATGCCGCATGCCTGGTGTGCAGTGGATGGGAAAGGGAGGCAAACACACGTAGTGGTGATCAGGTCAACTTTGCTGCTGTGGAAGAAAATCCTTACGCATGAGTGCTTGAAGGCCGTGAAAATGCCTTTATTGTACATGACATTAAAGAGGAACAGCACCAGGTCAATGTTTTTAGATCAAATTGTATATGCTGGGCAATATGATTTCGAGCGCTGAAATTAATTAAAGAGGAACAGCACTAGACTACACAGCTGAAAACATAGTCATCTGAGATGTCAAACTCAGCTTCTGATGCTGGTGAAGTGGTAAGTTCATATCAGTACAAGCAATCAATGTTTTCTATGTGTCACTGGAACAACATCACAGGACAGGCTGCACGGGTGACTAAGCATTTCAATGGGAGATGCCAAAATTTGACCCACCCCAGTATACCCCTAACCCCTTAATTTATAAACATCAAAATTGGCACACGTGATTACGTCCGCCGTCTCTCTCGACGTGCAAAATTTGGCTAGAATCGGTTCTCGGGGAGCTTCTCTACAAATACGTGAAATATAACGATTTTGTGAGATTTTTCTTTCCTTTCCTTCCCTTTCCTTTTGACAGACAATTATGTTAATTTTAGTTAGGCTTTATGCAGAAGTTAATAAGTGTTCTGATATGAAAGATGTTGTCATTGACAGTTCGTTACGGCCGACTGAAAAATGGCAAATCCATTCTGTGAAGCAATTCAAGGTGTCCGTACAAAACTGACTCGAGCACTGGATGTTTCTGATCTGCTGCTGGGTGATTTACGTGACAAAGACGTCATAACACAAGTCCAGCATGACGAGATTTTGGTGAGATTTTATTGCATCCCCTAAACCGACTCCTATTCAGACAAAACTCTTCATAAGCCTACATCACATATGTGTAACTTTTATCGGTTTAAGACACACTTACACTTACTTAGCACTTAGATCCTCCGGTCCTTGTCAGGACAATGGGTAGCAAGAGTTCGCCATCTGCTCCTATCTGTAGCCACAGCCCGGACGCTGTTCCAATCGACTCCTCGGTCCACCAAGTCCTCTAAATGTGGACCGCCAGGTTTTCGTTGGACGACCTCGTTGTCTGCCACTACCACGAGGGGTCCATGATGCAGATATTTACCGGGACTGCTTACGCACTTTTCACAGCCAAGCAGTCATCGATGCAAGAGCGAATTTTGTACCAAACAGAGTCCTTGGAGCTTCACCACCAGACATCTCACCCCTTGAAAATCTGCTCCCTCGGTCAGTCCGTACCACACTTGCCCAGTTGCGTTCCGGTCATTGTCGACTCTTGAACAGTTACAAGGCCCGCATCACCAGTGGCATATCAGATGCTTGTCCGGAGTGTGGAGTGGCACCGCACTCCGTAGAGCATCTGTTCAACTGCCAGAGCAACCCCACGCAACTCACAGTGCAAGATATGTGGGATGACCCGGCCGCGGTCGCAGACTTCCTCAACCTGGAAAACTGACGAAAGGAGACGAGTCGCCGGGCTATCACAACAACAACAACATGGCGTGATTGGCTGGTCGTCCAGGTGGCATCCTGATGATGTGACCTGCCATCCGAAGCCTTCTCTTGGCTACAGTGTCCTGTAATCTTGTCTGCCCAGTCTGGTTTAGCACCTCCATATTAGTCACGTGGTCCTTCCACGTAATGCCCAAAATTTTTCACAGGTTGCGATGGTGGAAGACGTCCAGCTGCTGACGTATTCTAGCTGTACTCTTCCAGGTCTCGCTAGCGTATATGGCTGTAGAGATGATGAGGGAGGTGTAGAGATCCAGTTTAATCTTCAGGCTAAGTGTGCTGGATCGCCACACATTGTCAAGTCGTCTAAGACTGCTGCTGCTTTTGCCAATCGAGTGTTGATATCTGCTTCAACCTCTCCATCTCTAGATATTACACTTCCCAGGTAGGTGAATCTTTCGACATATTCTATGTTCCCTTGTGCAACGGCTATTGGCTGTGTTAATGAACACTGCAAAACTGACCAAGACACAAGAGCACTGTTTAGGCCAACACAGAAAAGTGTTTAAAGACAGCACTGTAGTGCAATCTGCAGTGGTTGATTTCTTATCTGAGGTTAGTCATAGGTGGACACGAAATGGCATCTGTGTATTCACTGTTCACGTTTTGGTCTGCGTGAAATCACGGAATTCGGTAAATGCTGAACCTATAGATCCTCTGTAATTGGAGCTGTGAAATAAATATTGAACATGATCTTGGAATAATCGTGCAACTAATTTGCTATTAATGAGTTTCATAGATTTAACACTGTGGCAGACTTGAGCAGAGTTGTTCACGGAAGTGCACCGCAGTACCCTGGACCACGCTTGTGCCAGTACGTGGTCTTCCCGACAGACATTGGCTTCATTCTCTAGGCACCAATTGTCTTCTGGTGCCACCTGTCAAGCGATCAACCGTCGGTAGCCGTGCTTTCCCAGTTGCTGGCCCAAAGACCTGGAACGCCCTGCCGGAGGATGTAACATCTTTCCAGTCTGAATACACCTTTCACCGCCAGCTCAAAACGTGGCTTTTCAAGAAGTCTTTTCCGGACATCATCATCTGATACTGACTGCATCTTGACTCTTAGCTCAGGCCAACTTTGAGACGGTTCTGCCGTTTAACGTCTACAATATGATGTGATGATATGATATGAGCAGTATTAGTAGCACGTTCTGTCTGTACATGTAAGTGCATTGAGCAGTAATTATACATTAGACTGTTGAGAAGGGCCTATGGTGTGTGTTCAAATGTATGTCAGGCGGTGGATCGTAATGACAGAATACAGAGAGCTACTAAGCTGGTTAATATCATGGCACATCATTGTGACGATGACTCGTTTTCAGCATTCCGTGAGTCTCTCATTGAAGTCGGACAACAGCGAGTTGTTGACAAATACTTCAAACGTAGAAAGACAGCGAATCTTCAGGCACCAGGTATATAACGTAACACATTTTCTATAAAAATTCTCAAATTTGCGATGCCATGGCAACAGTGGTTGGCCTGGGATAAATGTCCGTGACATCGCTAAATAAGCTGACCTTTATAACCCCCGTTTGATGCAACATTCTTGTCACTGTCTTTTATATTAGCTGAGTTTTAGCCAGTTTTGCATTAAAATTCCCAAATTTTCATTACCATGGCAACAGGGGTCGGTATGATGTAAATTGAAATATCTTTTGTATTTGCTGAGTTTTAGCGAATTTTGTGTTACAGTTCCCAAATTTTCGTTACCAGGGCAACAGTGGTCAGTGTGATGTGTATTTTAACGACACTGATAAATTGCTTGACCTTGAAAACCCCCGTTTGGTGCAAAAAGCATGGCTCTATCTCTTGTATTAGCCGAGTTTTAGCCAATTTTGTTTCAAAATAATCAGTTGGTTAACATGACGCAAATTTCGACGACGCCGTTAGATTGCCCGACCCCGAAAACCCCCACTTTGGTGCAAACATCTTGCTTCTATCTTTGAAAATGGCCGAGTTATTGCCGTTCGAAGTTGCCGTAGGCCGTAATGCAAATTTTTAAATTTTGGGGCAGAAAAGGGGGTAAATGTGAAAATTTATCATTGAGACCCCATCTGTTAGCTTATTCATTTAATCTGTCATATCAGCCAGATTAATATATAAGCTAATGCATAGAGTTCGTGCTTATACTTTTGATTTTTGCAGTTTTTTATCTGTGACTTATACAACATTAAATAAATTGTTTGCAGTTTTTTTTCTATATTATTTTTGCGCTTTTACTAAAGAATTTTAGCCTTGTGTAGTTTGTATGGTACCATAATATTATTTCAAAACTGGAGTTTCTCAGGCATGTTAGACTTTTGACAGTAAAATTGGGCTTAATACATTCATTTTAGTTAGGCCCTATGTGCAAAATTTCTGGCAACGGTGACCGTGATATGTGTGTAAAATTTAATGTGAATTGCAATATGGCCGACGCCACCGTCTTATTTTGTCAGGTATCAATTTTGATGGTAAACCAATTCCGGGACCTGATTTTTAGACTTTAGTCTGTTTGTCATATTTGGTGCAAATCTGTTGAAAAATGGCGGAGTTGTCATCGTTTAACTGGTTACAAAATGGCGGCCCCCGCAATCTTGAAATTTTGGCACTCGTTGCTACTGATGGCAAATGTGGCTGTGGGCCGGGCCACGTTTTCAGGCATTGTATCAAATTTGGTGCAAATATATGCAATAATGGCCCAGTTAGGGCCAAAAATGAGAATTTCAATATGGCAATCACTACCATGTTGAAATTCATCTGATCTGAATTGTGATGACAAAGCCAATTCTGAGACCAGATTGTCAGTCTTTCTGTCAAATTTGTTCAATATTGGCCGAGTTATCACCTTTTAACTGATTTCCAAAATTCCACCGACGCCATCTTAGATTTTGTGGGATACCAGTACCGATGGGGAGCTTATTCTCGATGTCTGTATCACATTTGGTGCGAATCCGTTCAGAAATGGCTGAGTTCTCGCCATTTAATTGATTTCGCCCATCTTGGATTTTTGCACTATGTGAATTTTTATGGCAAATCTCTCTGCAGGACCCCATTTTCAGCTCTGTATCAAATTCAGTGCAAATATGTGCAATACTGTCCGAGTTCTGGCAAAAAAGTGACTTTCAGTATGGCGGCTGCCGTCATCTTGGATTTTGTCAGATACAAGTTTTGACAGCAAAGCTCTCCAGGGACCTTAGGTGTGTCCAACAAGGTAGATATTGGGAGATTTCCGCTACGATACGCTACGCTATGCTGCGATATTTCATTTGACGGATATCTACATTCAAGCCGACTTCGAAACTACGGTGGGCGTGTCCACATCAGTTTATTATTGGTCCAAATTTTGTCGAAAAAATGGCAGGCGTCGAAAATAAATAGTAATCTCAAAAATGGCTATTCCAAATATGCTGGATAATTATTAATGCTATTTGGTTATTCTCTGTCGTTACGTCGTTACCAATGTAAACAAAACTCGTCATGGAAGCGGACATTATAGCGGTGTATTATGGGATGTCTGTGGAACGTAGCGTAAAAATTTTACGCTACGTTTGGCTCGTAGTGGTTCGTAGATATCTACGCTAGCGTAGTGTCAAATAACGTAGACATTTGAAGCGGCTTGCAGCGGCTACCTTGTTGGACACATCTATTGGCTTGGTAGTGTAGTGGTTGGGTCATCGGACTTGTAATTAACAGGTTGCGAGTTCGACTCCCGACCGTGGAGTTCAATTCCCGGCTGCGCTCTGTCGGGTTAGTATTTGGATGGATGGTAAACCATCTTGGTATGTCACCAGTCACCTAGGTAAACTTAGCCTTCTGTCCCTCTCGGGTAGATAAATCGAGTACTGGCCTGTCTGGCTGGGGTTATGACAGTATGGTACCTGTGTTGGGTGGCAGGTAACACTGTGTGATCCTATATGTCTCGTAGCTCTGAGATGACTTGTTCAGGAGAGTTGTGTCGTTTAATGAAACGTTTAACCTAACTGAACTGTTTTTATCTGTTGAAGTGCTAAACTGTTGCATTACCATTTGTTACTGCATGACTCAACCGTTGCTTAGTTGCAGAAGTACAATGTAGCTAATTCGTGATTGTTAAACAATTAATACAAGGTACATTTTATCCTTTAAAAATTTACGATTTTGTGACACAGCAAATTAATGCAAATTTCTATGCAGATGGGAGGAAGTGTGTCCAGCCTGTAAAAATTGCTACTCCAACAATTCACAAAAGTTAACTCACTTTTAGAGACCTGGTGACGAAACCAGCATAGTGACTGAATATTGATTTTAATTTTTTTGGAAACCATGAAAACGTTCGTTCACTAATAAGGTGACATTATCAGTCCTTTCTGAACAAATGAGCTTGAGTGTTGTCTAGTTGTAATACTGCAATTGTTATTTTATTTTATTGCATTTTAATGACTTTGTCTATGAATGTGCAGATGGAATGCTGATAATGCGTGCACGTCCACCGCCTGCTCAGAATTTTATCTCCGTTTTCCAGAAGTTTAAACTCGCTATTAATCTTTTGGTAAGTGGTTGTCCTCGATGCAGCCAAGGTTTGCTTTATATGTCACATTCTGCTGATCATTTTTAGTGGTATATAAGTAATTGCTTTGGCTAATACTTTGTACCACTGTGTAATGTATAAATAATGAATATTTTGCTGTAGAATGTATCGTTTAGCCACAATGCACATCATCACAGACAGACAGACGGACAGCAGACAACATTATCATGCCAGTAGCCGATCATACTATGTGCGGTACAATTGGTTAAAATTGATAGGAATGCATTTTTCCAAAGTCACTTAACAGTGCGCTGTTTATATGTGTAGGCGTGTTTGAAGGGTATGATTCATAGCCCGAACGCTCCTGAGATGATTCATATCTTGTTTGAACCACTGGAGCTGGTGGTAAATGCCAGCCGGGACCCAGTGAGTGGTCTGTCGGCCCTTGCCAGTAAGGTACCAGTGCCACTGCTATCTGCTGAGGCTGTTCATCTGCTGAGCGACTGTCTGACATCGAGAGAATCTCAGCTTTGGATGGCACTTGGCGATGCTTGGACTCTCAGTTCGTAAGTTGCTGTTTTTAGCACTTTTCGTTAGTGTTGATATTTAACTAATGATTTGGTGCAGTTGTAGACCCTTTTCATAATTTATGCACGCATGCACATAACTGTTTCCGTCGGGCAAAAATGATAGGCGTATTGTAAACAAAGATAGTCCAACAAACGTTTCTTAGTGAACGACTTACTATTTACATTTTCGTCAAGAATACTTTAACACGACCAATTTGAACAATATCGTCTTTTTTAGTTTTTGCACATCACTATATCGATACATAACAACTGTTTACATTTTTTGCCCGACAGAAGCAGCTAATTTGCATATTATATGAAAATCCCATATTGTGTAGGTG
>Ga0209788_1000514_pt1 | contig 10356 bp, 9 predicted proteins | sample WorMetLIZISLAND1_2_FD_187415 | JGI IMG/M metagenome (GOLD analysis project Ga0209788, IMG submission 187415) | Marine gutless worms symbiont microbial communities from Max Planck institute for Marine Microbiology, Germany - Olavius clavatus LIZARD... ...
TGGAGCCGATCAAGGCGGGTGGCCAAGACACTCAAGGATCACTGGCCAGGCTTCTCCAGGCTCACCAACGGCCATGTCGAGGCGGTCAAATTCACTCATCCAGGCCGCCAAGGCCAAGGCCCGCGGCTACGGGACCACCAGGCACCTGATCACCATCGTTTACCTCGTAGCGGGCAAGCTGACCCAGCTGCCAACTTCTCCGTTCGTCGTCAAGTCGGGGCTTCCCATCACGACTTGAGCCAAGCCGCTATGACCCGCTACCCACACCCACACCAAACGCAAGAGAGCCGACAATCTCTCTCCTGCACAGTACATACTTACTCCGGTATATCGAGCAATACCTTATGGCAATCGGGCCGGTTATGCCTCCTCGTCGCGCTTTTCTTTCAGGCACTCGCTTACCGAAATATCCAGGTGCAACGGGTATAACGCCATCCTTTTTCATTCGGCACAAGATGCCGGAAATGCTTGGGTATCCTCACAATAGGATGCTGACAGCACCACATCGCATGTGATAGCATGTTAAATTCTCGGAACTGAGAGAAACTCATGAATCCCGGCCTGGATCGTCTTTGCTCCCTGCTAGGCTCCGTCGCCGAAACGGAGATCATGCCCCGCTTTCGCAATGCCGTCACCCACTCCAAGACCGATGGTAGCCTCGTCACCGCGGCGGACTTGGCGGCACAGCAACGAATCTGTGACGAGTTGGGTCGCATCTGGCCCGAGATACCTGTGCTGGGAGAAGAAATGTCCCGCGAGGAGCAGCATCGGCATCTCGTCGATGCCGATGCGGGCGTCTGGTGCCTAGACCCCCTGGACGGTACCAGCAACTATGCTTATGGATTCCCTTATTTCTGCATCTCCCTGGCCTTGCTGCAGGGGGGTGAGCCGGTTCTGGGCTGCATCGTCGACCCGGTACATGACGAATGCTTCTGTGCCGAGCGTGGCGTCGGGGCCTTCCACAACGGTGAGCCTTTGCGTCTAGTATCGCACCGGACCGAGCTGCGCCGGAGTCTGGCGATCGTCGACCTCAAACGCCTACCCAACGCGGACTTGCCCAGCATGGGGGGACAATCTCCCTTTTGCTCCCAACGTAATCTGGGGGCCATCGCCCTCGATTGGTGCTGGCTCGCGGCCGGACGCATCCAGCTCTATATCCATGGCGGGCAGAAGCTGTGGGACTATGCCGCAGGCCGCCTGATCGCCACCGAGGCGGGGGCCGTATCGCGTTTGTACGCCCGGATCGGGGGCACGCCGGCCGAAGGCCTGTCGCTGGAGCCGCGCATGGCCATCGCGGCGGAGAATGAGACCCTGTTCGAGCATCTGCTCGAATGGTGGTCGGGGCTGCCCCACGGGAGCCACTGAGCATGCACGGAACCCCGGTCGCCTTCGGGGCACCTTGGAGGAGCTTGGAGGAGCACAGGTTTGGCAGGAAGCGAGGCCCTACATCCTGAGGTCTACCGGTTTTTCAAGACGCCCTTCATTCATGTGCGGGATTGCGCACATTGAATTCGACCTTCCAATGTTCCGGACCATCCAGGGGCATGGCCTCCAGCAGCAAGGTACCGACCTCAGTCACCGAGGCCCGCAGGTGTACCGGGACCACATCCCCCGGCTCCCGCGTCTGTGCGGGTAGGTAGACCTCGATCGCCTCCAGCTCCTCGATCTCTTCGTCGGACCAATCCTCGAACAGGTCCCCTACTTGGTCGTCCCGGCGCACCGAGGAGCCGAAGAACCGAAACCGGACTTGCTCCGCCACCACTAGGCCGAATTCCTGGGGCGGGATCTCGGCCTGGGTGCCCTCTTCCATCCCGAAGGGGGCCAAGCATAGGACCTGTATCTGCGGTGCCATACCGGGCACGGCGGGCATGGCACTCTCCACTCCTACATAGTAGGAGCGGGCGGTACCGCCGCGGATACGGACCCCCCCACTGCGCCGGACATAGCCGTAATAGGAGGCTCCGCGTGCTACGGAGAGGTCGAGGTTGCCCCCTGTGAGCAGACGGGCCGGGTCCGCGCCGTCTTCCGCCAGCCAAGCATTGATCACCTCCATTACCCGTTCCACGAGTCGATTCGCCTTGAAGACGCCGCCATTGAATAAGATGGCGGTCGGATGCAGAAAGCGGCAGCTGCTACTGCCGGGTCCGAATCCGGGTAGGTCTTCCGTAGCCCGCAGTTGCATGCTCAGGAAGGCGGCCAAGTGGCGGGTGACCGCCGCGTCCCGAGCATAGGGCAGGCCGAGCTTGGTCAGCGCCGTGCGTGCCTGGGTGACCGGGTGTGCGGTCACCGGAACCACGGGGAAGAAACCTTCGACCAGGGTGTGGGTGACTTCTTCGCCCGTCAGCTCAGTGCGGATGCTGCCGGCGATGAGCCGGGTGCCGCGGCTAGGTACCACGACAGGTACGGTCTTTTGGCTTGGGTCCGTCAGCAGTGTCTCCTTGGCTTGGCGGCAACCGTGGGCCAGGGCTTGTAGCTGCCAGTGATCCAAGTCGGTCCCGGCGGCGGTGAGCTTGGTCTTGAGGATATGCGCGAGGGCCAAATCCATGTTGTCGCCGCCGAGCAGGATGTGCTCGCCGACGGCGACCCGGGTCAGCTCCAACGCGCCATCCAGCTCCGTAACCGCGATCAGGGATAGGTCGGTGGTGCCACCACCCACGTCGATGACCAACAGGATATCGCCTACCCGCACCTGTTTGCGCCAAGCCCCGGCGCTGTCGTGAATCCAGCTGTAGAGGGCCGCCTGGGGCTCTTCGAGCAGCACCAAGTGTTGAAAACCGACGGTTTGGGCCGCTTCGGCGGTCAGCTCGCGAGCGGCCGGGTCGAAGGAGGCGGGGACGGTTACTGTGACTTCTTGGTGTGCCAGATCATGGTCCGGGTGGACTTGGTTCCAGGCATTGCGCAGATATTCCAGATAGCGGACCGAGGCTTGATAAGGTGAGATGCGGGGTACTTCGTCCGCCGATGCCCCCGGCGGCAGGACCGCGCTGCGCCGATCGATCCCCGGATGGCACAGCCAGCTCTTGGCGCTGGCGACTAGGCGGATAGGGGTATGGGCACCGATGGAACGTGCCAGCTCACCGACGATGTGGTCCTTGCGCTCGATCCAGGGTAACGCCAAGTCCTCCACCGCGAATTCATCCGGGTGGGGAAGGTACAGGAATGAAGGCAGTAGGGGCCGCGCAGCGACCGTACCGGGTCCCGTCAGCTGGGGCACCGGCATCAGCTCCTGAGCGACCTCGTCCCACTCGCTGGCCTCCGGATCCACATAGGACAGGGCACAATGGGTGGTTCCCAGATCGATGCCCACGGCATAACGCGCGTCACTCATAGCTCTACCTCCGCGGGCGCCAGAATCGTCACATCATGACCGCTTGCGACCTGCGGCAACCGGGTCTCCGTGACCCGCCAGCCCCGGTGGACCAGACGGCCGGTGAAGGGTGCTTGGCCCACGACATGGCCCATGAGCCGCACCGCGGACGCATCGAAGCCCGCCGCTAAGGTCACCTGTGCCCCCTCTGCTTCGGTGCGTACGGCCTCGATGGTAAAGTGCTGCGCCAGGGTCTGCTTGCAGCCTTCATACAGGATGCGGGCGGCGGCACCGGCCTCGGCATCGGTATAGGAACCGATGTCCTCTTCGAGAAAGTCGATGAAACGCCCCTCCTTCTGGAGCAGTCCCAACAGCTGGAGCCCCGCATTCGGCTCGACCTCGCGCAGGCGCGGGGCCTTACGGCAGCGGGCACCCGGAGCCGCGGTCCTGCCGCCCTTGTGCAACTCGACTACGCGGTCGGCAAAGCGGGAGTCGGTGAGAAGACGCCGGAGAATGGTCAACATGAGGACCAAGCGGTGGAACACCGAGGATATGGACTCGGGCATGGAGGTGGCTCCTTCGGGCGTTACGAGGATACGGCACGATCGCGGCGCGGCGGCAAGTTTCGATGCTACCACAAAGGACTCCTTAGAATTTTTCAAGCGAGTGCTCCTCGTGGGGGTCTTGAAAAATTCAAGGTGCCCTCATCAGCTTCCGCTCCATCATCCGATGTTGCTGCCGGGTGTTGACATTGCAGAAGGCATCGGCGCAATCCGAGAAATCAGCAACTGCCAGACGATGTCGAGCTTGCCAAGCGCCGAGCTTGCGGCCGCCGGCCTCCAGGTAGCTCAAGAGATCCGCCAGCAGGTTCCGTCGCACCAGGGCAAATACCGGCTGCATGCGGATGCCGTCGTGGGCCACGCTGATCTCGGCCCGGTGGGCATGCAGCGCCCCGTACAGGGTCTCGGCCAAGTTGGCGGGAGGCCGCGGCGAATCGCAGGGCACGCAGAGTAGATATCGGGTTGCCGTGGCCTGCAAGGTGCTCGCCAAGCCCATGAGGGGGCCCTGGAAACCGCTCCGAATGTCCGTCACCACCGGGTAGCCGAAACGTCGGTAGTCATCCAGGTTGCGATTGGCATTGATCAGGAGGGAGCCGACCTGGGGGGCCAGAGCACCGATGATATGATCGACCATGGGCCGATCGTCGATACGCACCAAGCCCTTGTCTTCACCCCCCATACGCTGCGAGCGTCCGCCGGCAAGGATGGCGCCGGTGATGGCCGATCCGGGTGGAATCCCGGTGGTCGTTGTTGTGCCTGTGTGTTCGACCGGAACCCTGGACATGATGTGCTCGGCCGGATCGACGGGTTGGGCCGATATGAGGCTGTACTCGGGGACCTGGCGTTCCAAGAGGAGATTCTGAACGATTGTCGGGATGCGGTTTTTCAAAGGTCCCCTTCAGGGAGCCTTGAAAAATTCCATCCCTGGAATTTTCCAAGCCGCAAAGCGAAAATACGGTTTTCGCTTTGCTCCCAGTTTTCAAGCACATGGGGGCTTGAAAACTGGTGGAGCGTCCCTGCCCCGCACGGGTACCTTGAATTTTGCAAGGTGCCCTTCAGAGTGTTTTTTATCTCCTCGCTCGAGAGTCCGGCATATTTTTAGATCTCTTCCATTGTCTTGTTACCCTTCTTCATCGCCTTGGCCATCTGTCCGCGGAAGATATCACATTCCCACTGGGATGGTTGTGAACCATGACCACCCGAACCGCCAGCTTGTAGATCGCCATGCGGAAGGCTTCTCGGAGTTTGATATTGGTCATGTTGAAAGCACCCAAGGCGACCAATTCGATATAGAGAATCTTATTTGCTTAACTCAAACCCACCATCCAAAAGTGTTCCCGACCCTGGCCGATTTTATTTTCTCTGCGGAGAATCTGGCGCATGATCAAATAAATATCTTCCGAGCCGGACACAGTGATCTTCTGTCTCCTGCTTAATTTGACTTCCATTGCGGGGCCTTCTCGTCACGGGGCCGAAGGTTTCTTCGGATAACAGAAAAATTCCGTCATTAGAATTTTGCAAGTCTCGATACGAGAGCCTGGTTTTCGCTTTGCTCTCATGTCTAAGCACCTGCGTGCTCGAGAGCCGGTGGGGCATCCCTATTTCGCACAGGTACCCTGAATTTTGGCTCTCTTGCGTTTGGTGTGGGTAGCGCCATTTTTCCCATCGCGTAGGGTAGCCTGCTCCAAGCCTACTCGGTGCCCTTCTTTTCGCCTGTAGGCTCGGACCCATCGCTAGGCCAAACGCCGGCGGTTTTCGTCATGGACCCGTTGTCGTTGTTTACCCTTGCGCTCGGCCTTCCAGCTCCCTGGGAGGTCGTTGACGTGGCCTTCGATCCCCAATCGGGCCGAATCGATTTCCACCGCGCCTTCGCTCCGGGGACACGATGTTCTTGTCCCCAGTGTGGGGCGGAACACCCGCCGGTCCACGACACGCTCGAGCGCGACTGGCGTTACCTGAACTTCTTCCAGTTCCAAGCCTGCATCCACGCCAAGGTGCCCCGTGTGCGCTGCGGGACCTGCGCCAAGACTACCCCCAGGTCGCGGCGCCCTGGGCGCGCCCCAACAGCGGCTTCAGCCTACGGATGGAGACCTTACTGGTCATCCTATGCAAGGTGATGACGGTCTCTCGGGTCGCTCAATTGCCTGGCGTCAGCGACGGGCGTGTCTGGCGTACCCTCGACCATTACGTTGATCAGGCACACGCTCAGGAGGACTTCTCGACCGTCCCTCGGGCGGTCTCGACGAGACCGCCTCGCAACGTGGACACAATGACATCAGCTTGTTTCACGATCTCGATGCCCAGCGTGTGCTCTATGCCTGCGAAGGGCGAAAAGCCCGGGTCGTGGCCCAGTTTGCCGATGCGCTCGAGGTTCATGGCACCTGTGCCGAGAACATCCGTGCGGTCTGTATGGATATGTCGACGAGCTGCCAGGCTGGCGTGTGTGAGCATCTGCCCTGGGCAGCAATCACCTTCGATGAGTTTCATATCATTCAACTCGTCAACAAGGCGGTTGACGAGGTCCATCGCCAAGAAATCAAGAGGGCCCCGGAGCGGCGGCGCACCCGCTATATCTGGCTCAAGGACAAGCCGGCATGGAGTAATCGGCAAATAGCCCAATGCACGGAACTCAAGAGCCGAAACCCCAAGACACACCGCGCCTTCCGGTTCCAGGAGACGTTACGCGAGCTCTGCCACAGCGCTCAGAGCGCGGCGCAAGCCGAGTCGCTCCCCGACAGATGGTACAGCTGGGCGCGCCGTTGCCGCCCGGAGCCGATCAAAGCGGTGGTCAAGACGCTTAAGAAGCACTGGCCAGGCCTCCTCAACGCGTTCGATTCCAGGCTCACCAACGGCCGTGTCGAGGCGGTCAATTTGCTCATCCAGGCCGCCAAGGCCAAGGCCCGCGGCTACGGGACCACCAGACACCTGATCACCATCGCTTACCTCGTAGCGGGCAAGCTGACCCAGCTGCCAACTTCTCCGTTCGTCGTCAAGTCGGGGCTTCCCATCACGACTTGAGCCAAGTCGCTATGACCCGCTACCCACACCAAACGCAAGAGAGCCAAAATACTCGGCTGAGGCCCGCGCTCGGTCAGCTCGAGGCACAAAGCCTTCTCGTACACGGATTCCAAAGACCCAGGACCCAAGACTTTGCTGACTTCGAATGCACACCCAATAGCATACCGAGAGGTGGGTTCATCCTTGTCGATTTTTCTTGAATAGATTTGCGTTCATTGGCATTTATTTGCGGCTGAATTTTCTCCCCGCAGCCCTTACTCGATTTTTTCCGGTGGGCACAGCCCACCCTTGTCGAGGTAGGTGCGGGCTTGCCCATGCTTCGTCCGGCATCACACGGTCATAGTTCCATACCTATGGGGACCCCACCTTTAGCGCCGGCAAGCCGGCACCTACCTCGCGTACCTCCCCCGTATGGTTACCCGGTAGCTCCGGCCTGGGGCGGATGCGCAGGGCCAGCTCGTCGAGCTGGCCCTGGTCCACTTCGGAGGGCGCGTCGGTGAGCGGACAGGCTGCGCTCTGGGTCTTGGGAAAGGCGATGACGTCGCGGATCGATCCAGCCCCGGTCATGAGCATCGCTAGCCGGTCCAGGCCGAAGGCGATGCCGCCGTGGGGCGGACAGCCGAATTTGAGGGCCTGGAGCAAGAATCCGAAGCGTTCGTCCGCTTCTTGGTCGTCGATGCCGAGCAGGGCGAAGATCCGGCGCTGTACCGACTCACGATGGTTACGGATGGAGCCGCCGCCGAGCTCGGTGCCGTTGAGCACCAAGTCGTAGGTCCGGGACGTGCAGGCCCCCGGATCGCTGGTGAGGAGCTCGAGCTGGTCTTCCCGCGGGGCGGTGAAGGGGTGGTGTAGGGCGGTCCAGCGGTCGGTCTGCCGGTCGCGTGCGAACAGGGGAAAGTCCAGGACCCACAGGGGCCGCCAGTCTCCCGTGATCAGGCCCCGGTCCCGGCCCAGCTCGACCCGCAGGGCGCCGAGAGATTCCTCGACTATGGCGGCTTGGTCGGCGCCGAAGAAGATGAGGTCTCCGTCCTCGGCTCCGGTGCGGGCCATGATGGCTTCGACCGTCGCATCAGGCAGGAATTTGAGGATGGGGGATTGGAGGCCGTCGCGGCCCTTGGTAGTCCACTGGTTGACCTTGATGTAGGCTAGGCCCTTGGCACCGTAGGTGCCGACGTATTTGGTGTAGTCGTCAATTTCTTTGCGGCTGAGGGTGCCGCCCCGCGGCAGGCGTAGGGCCGTCACGCGACCGTCTGGGTCGCGGGCGGGTCCGGCGAAGACCTTAAAGTCGACGGTCCGCATCAGGTCGGCTAGGTCGACCAGCTCCAGGGGTATCCGCAGGTCCGGTCGGTCGGAGCCGTAGCGGCGCATGGCCTCGGCATAGGTGAGGCGCGGGAAGGGGTGCAGGAACTCAATATCGAGGACAACGCCGAACAGCTCCCGGATCATGGCCTCCATGAGCCGCATGAAGCCATCTTCGGTTATGAAGGAGGCTTCGATGTCGAGCTGGGTGAATTCGGGCTGGCGGTCCGCACGCAGGTCTTCGTCCCGAAAGCAACGGGCGATCTGGTAGTAGCGGTCCAGGCCGGCCATCATGAATAGCTGCTTGAAGATCTGGGGTGATTGGGGCAGGGCGAAGAATTGGCCCGGGTGGGTACGGCTGGGTACTAGGTAGTCGCGGGCACCTTCGGGAGTGGATTTGGTGAGGATCGGGGTCTCCAGATCCAGGAAGTCGTGGCGGTCGAGGAAGCGGCGCAGGACGCCGGTGATCTGCCCGCGGATGCGTAGGCGTTCCTGCATCTCCGGTCGGCGCAGGTCGAGGTAGCGGTAGCGCAGGCGGATTTCTTCGGAGGCGTCTTGTCCGTGCTCGTCGAGCTGGATGGGTGGGGTCTCGGCGGCGTTGAGTAGGGTGAGCGCTTGGGCCAAGACCTCGATCTCGCCGGTGGCTAGGTCCGGGTTCCGCGTCCCTTCCGGGCGCGGTCGGACCCGACCCCGGACTTGCAACACATACTCGCTGCGTAGCTGTTCGGCGAGCCGAAATATCTCCGGTCGGTCGGGGTCGAAGACTATCTGTACCAAGCCCTCCCGATCCCGTAGATCGACGAAGATGACCCCGCCATGGTCGCGGCGGCGGTGTACCCAGCCGCAGAGTTCAACCTCTTCGTCCGTGTGACTCCCGTTCAGATCCCCGCAATAGTGACTGCGCATACTCGTCCGTCCCGCGTGTTGTCGTGTGTGAGGCCGCGGCCCGAAGCGGCCGCACGGAAACGATTCATATACCCGTCACACATGGATTTTTCGTCGCGAGGCCCGCCGCTCGTACCCGATAGCGGCGTTGCGGACTCGTTATAATCGGGGGCTGGCTATGCCTCCTCATCGCGCCTTGCTCTCGGGCACTCGCTTTCCGCAAAACCCATGTGCAACAGGTGTAACTATACCTGTTGCCCGTGAATATTTCGCCGCGATGCACGCCGATCGCACCCAATAGCCGCGTTGCAACTCGTCACAATCGGGCTGGCTATGCCTCCTCGTCGCGCCTTGCTCTCGGGCACGAGGGACCCACTCACTGACCAAAATATTCACGGGCAACGGATATACCGGGAGGATATACAGGGGATCTTCGCTTTCGACGTGGCGGGTAGTACGAGATGGTATGCATACCCATTACCTCGCCATCGAATGCAACCCCTGCTTCAATGGGGTCCCCTATCCCACCGTGATCGCCCACAAGCTCGAGCTCGATCGTTGGCTGGCGCGGGCCTTTTCCACCCGCCACCGTTCCCTCGCTTTTCTGCAATCGGCCGGGGTCGAGTACAATCCCGGGCACGGTGAGGGGATGATCCTGCTAGGTAAGGTCCTTTGTTTGACCGCCGGATCGGAGGCAGTCCGGCACCGGATGACTCGGGAACCTCCAAGGTATCTTTGATCGCTACTCGATCAGCGAGGCCGAATCGGACGCTCGCCCTGGCTCCTGGGGCGAGTGAGTGCCGGTAGCCCTTATTCTCGGGGACCTGTGTGCCTGAAAATGGCGGTGCATCCCAGTACCGCACGGGCACCTTGGATTGCTCAAGGCGCCCTCAATGACGGACGCCAAGCTACCCCATCCCTACGATCACTTCATGAAGGAGCTGCTCTCCCATCCGGAGACCGCAGGGGTCTTGTTGCGGGAGCGTCTGCCGGAAGCCGTGGTCCAATGCCTCTCCGCCAACCCACCCAAGCTGATTCCGAGCTCGTTCGTGGACGAGGCTCTACATGGGCACCTGAGTGATCGACTGTTCGAGGTTGAGACCATCGACAGCAAGACCGCCTTCCTTTATGTACTCGTCGAGTACAAGAGCACGCCGGACCACAAGGTCGGTTGGCAGCTGTTCAGGTACTTGGTCGAGATCCTCAAGCAGTGGGAAAGGAACCATCCAAATTGGAATCAGCTTCCGGCGATCGTGCCCTTTGTCTTCTGCCATGGCTTCGACGAAT
>Ga0209788_1000515_pt1 | contig 10353 bp, 10 predicted proteins | sample WorMetLIZISLAND1_2_FD_187415 | JGI IMG/M metagenome (GOLD analysis project Ga0209788, IMG submission 187415) | Marine gutless worms symbiont microbial communities from Max Planck institute for Marine Microbiology, Germany - Olavius clavatus LIZARD... ...
TCATGCCGGGAGACAACACCGAGATGACGGTGGAGTTGATCGCTCCCATCGCCATGGACGAGGGTCTCCAGTTCGCTATCCGGGAGGGCGGCCGCACCGTCGGCGCAGGCCGCGTCACCAAGATCACCAAGTAGGCCGGCAGGTCACGAGAGAGACGAGTAGGAGATGCCGAGCGACAAAAGACCGCCTTTGACCTTGGCGTGCACCGAGTGCAAACGACGAAACTACGTCACCACGAAGAGCAAGTCGAACACACAGCAACGGCTCGAGCTCAAGAAGTACTGCCGCTGGTGTCGCAGCCACACGGCGCACCGCGAGACTCGATAGGCCGCTGACGGAGAGGACCCGCTTCGGGGCCTCTCCCGTCAGGTCGGCTACGGTGGCGTCGTGATGGACCTCGCCCAACTCGCAGGCAGACGATTCGGGCCTCACCCCTTCCATGTGGGGCGGCGCGCCGCGGCCGACTTCGTGGAAGCGACCGGCGACGACCCGAGCCGCTGGGCCGAGGCGGCGCCGCCGGGTTTTATGGCCGCCGCTCTCTTCGTCGCGGCGCCGGATCTGCTCGCCTTTCTCTTTGAGCGCTCGGTGATCCACGTCGACCAGACGTTCACGTGGGACCGTCCGCTGATGGTCGGCTGCGAGTTGACGGTGACCGGCGAGGTGACCAGGGTGCGTGAGCGCGGCGGCGCCCACCTCGTGTCCTTTGAGGTCGAGGCGGGAGACGATGAGGGCACGGCGGCCTCCGGCGTCGCCCGATTCCTCGCCGGGCAAGAGGCGCCGGCCCCGGGCGAGGAGCGCCCTGAGCCAGCCGCCCGTGATCGGGGCGGCCCCGGCGAGGGCCAGATGTCGGCGTCGCGGGCCGACCTCATCAGGTACGCCGCCGCCACCAGGGACTGGAACCCGGTCCATTGGGATCACGACTCGGCCGTCGCCGCCGGGTTCGGCGGGGTTGTGGTCCACGGCCTGCTTCAAGCCGCCTGGGCGCTGCGGGCGGCGACCGGGCCCATCGAGGGGAACCGGCCCTTGGCCCGGGCGAAGGTGCGGTTCCGCAACCCCCTGCCGCCGGCGCGGCCGGTGGATGTGCGCGTCGAGCGGGCCGACGGGAGGGTCGACGTCACCGTGTCCGGCGCCGGGACCCGGTACACAACGGCGCGGGTCGAGCCGGCCGATGAGTAACCCCTACGACCGCCGGATGGTCGGAGTCGAGAGAGAGATGGAGCTGATCGCCAGGGCCCAAGAGGGCGATCGCGCCGCCTTCGCGGCGTTGGTCAGAGCCCACCAGGATGCGGTCTACACCTTGGCGCGCAAGCTGGTCGGCGACCCCCACCTCGCATCGGATGTGGCTCAGGAGACTCTGATCCGCGCCTGGAAGGCCCTCCCCAAGTTCCGCGGCGACGCCCGGTTGTCGACCTGGCTGCATCGGATCACCGTCAACACGGCGTGGACCCACAAGAAGAGGGTGAGGAAGCACTCGTCGATCGACGACCACCACGAGCTTGCCGCCCCCGAGGGGATCGACGACCCGGTCTTCGCCGGGGAGATCGCCGAGCTGCGGGGGAATCTGCGGGCGGCGCTCGACCGCCTTCCCGAGGGGCAGCGCCAGGTGGTGGTGATGAAAGACGTGCACGGCTGGTCCCACGCCGAGATCGCCGAGTCGATGGGCATCACGGTGACGGCCGCCAAGGTCAGGCTGCATCGCGCCCGCGCCAGGCTCGCCAGAGATCTCGAGGAGGCCCCGTGAGCGCGCTCTGCGGGATCGCCGCCCCGTTCGTGGCGAACGGCGCCGTCGAGGGGACCGAGGTCGCGGGGCCGTTGCGCGCTCATGTGTCGGCGTGCCTGAAGTGTCAGGCGCGCCGCGCCGCCATGACGAGGACGGCGCGGGAGCTGACGGCTATGGGCGACGTGGGGCTCAAGGCGCCCGCCGACCTGGAGTGGCGGGTGATGGCCTCCCTCGAGGGCGACCCGGCGGCCAAGTCGTGGAGGGCGCCCGTCGCGGTGACGGCCGCCGTCCTCTCCGCGGCGGTGCTCATCTGGAGGCGCCGCCCCCGCGCCGCCGGCTAGCCGGTCTCCACGGGCAACGTGATGGTCAGCCTCGCCCCGCCCCGCGGGCTCTCGTCGACGGTGAGGGTCCCTTGGTGGCGAGTGATGATCCCCTTGGCGATGGCGAGTCCCAGGCCGGCGCCTTCTCCGTTGGCGCGATGGCGGGACTCGTCGAGGCGGCTGAAGCGGTCGAAGATCTGCTCCCGGCGCTCCTCGGGGATGCCGGGCCCGTCGTCGTCCACATGGATGATTGCGGCGCCGTTGTCTCGGCCCAAGGTGATGTCGACGCGCCCTGCGGCGTGGCGCGCGGCGTTGTCGACGAGGTTGCGGAGAGCGCGAGTGAGGTTGGGCAGGCTGCCCGCGACTCGCACCGGGTCTTGGATGTGGACATGGACCGGGCTCGGGTGGGGGCGGCCGGCTTCGCTGAGGCAGAGCTCGTCGAGGTCGACGTCGGCGACGTGGGACACAGTCCCGGTCTCGTCGAGGCGGGCAAGCAGCAGGAGGTCGTCGACGAGGGCGGCGAGGCGGGCGCTCTCGTCGTGGAGGGTGTCGGCCGTCGCCGCCCAGTTGGTCTTGTCGGGGTGGCTGCGAGCCACCTCGAGGGTGGACAGAGTCGCCGTGATCGGGCTGCGCAGCTCATGGGAGGCGTCTGAGATCCACTGGCGTTGTGTGTCGCGCGCCTGTTGCAGCCGATCGAGCATCCGGTTCATGGTGGAGGCCAGGTGCCCGATCTCGTCGTCGGCGGCGGGTTGGGGGACGCGCTCGTCCAGGCTCTCGCCGCCGATCTCGTTCACTTGGGCCGTGATTGCGTCGACGGGGCGCAGGGTTCGGCCGATGATGAGCCATGCCGCCGCGGCGATGGCCGCGGTGAGGCCGGGGACGAGGAACAGCAGCGTCGCGCTGAGGGCGGCGACGCTGTCGGTGACCGGCTTGAGCGGAGAGGACACGGCGATGACGGCTTCGGTGTCGCCGAGGGTCACCGGGTATCCCACGGCGATGACGTCGTCGCCCCGATCCAGCAACTCCGGGTCGCCGTCGGCGGCGAGGTGCACCGGAGCGCCGACGTCGTAACTGGATTCGTACGTTCTGTGGACAAATGTCGGCGTCTCCGAGTCATCCGCCGTCGAGGGGTCGCCGACGTCCACCCCGAGTTCGTACGTCTTGCGGAAGAACCCAGGTGTATCCGAGTCGCTCGCGGGCGAGGATGCGGGGTCGGGCGCCGGCTGGTCGGCTTCGGGGTCGGTGGGCGGTAGGGCGGGATCGGGGTCGGGAGGCGGTTGAGGGGCTGCCTCTTGTTCGGAGTTGCGGGCCTCCCACTCGGCGGCGGCGTCGGCGAATTCGGCGGCGAAGTCGTCGAATTCGGCCTCCACCGCCTCGAAGAGAATCCGCTGGAACTCAAGGTTCGTCAGGTCGTTCCCGTCGGCGTCGAGGTAGACGAAACGTGTGGCGTGCTCGGGGTCGGGGTCGCCCAACCCGATGGCGCCCCCCCGGAGTTGCCTGAGGTAGTCGGTGAGCACGGCTTCGGCGCTCCGGCGGGTGTCGGCCTTCAGCGAGCTCTCCATCCTGGCGACGCCGACGGCGGCCGCGGCGCTCAGAGCGAGCCCGAACAGGACGGTGACCAACGCCGTGAGCCGGGCCCGCAGCGAGAACCTGCTCATGTGGCGAGCCGGTAGCCGTGGCCGTGCACGGTGTCGATTCGGGCCCGGCCGTCGCCGATCTTGCGGCGGAGGTAGCCGACATAGACTTCGACGACGTTGTTGCCGCCGTCGAAGTCGGGGCCCCACACCTGGTCGCGGAGGTAGTCCTTGGAGCACACATGCCCCGGGTTGATCGCCAAGGCCTCGAGCAAGGCGAACTCGCGGTGGGTCAACTCGGTCTCGTGGTCGCCTCGACGGCAACGGCGGGTGTTGCGGTCGAGCTCGAGGTCGCCGACGGCCAACACGTCTCGGGTGCGGGTGTTGTCGGCGCGGCGGAGCAGGGCGCGGATGTGGGCGGTGAGCACCACAAACGAGAACGGCTTGGTGAGGTAGTCGTCCGCGCCGGTGTCGAGCCCTTCGGCTTGGTCGTACTCGCCGTCTTTGGCGGTCAGCATGAGGATCGGGGTGTTGTCGCCCTCCTCCCGCAGATCCCGGCACACGAGGAAGCCGTTGCGCTTGGGCAGCATCAGATCCAACACGATGAGGGCGTAGTCGTGCTCGCGGGCCAGCCACAGGCCGGTGGCGCCGTCGTGGGCGACATCGACGTCGAAACCCTCGGCGGACAACCCGGCCTTGAGCGCGGCCGCCGCGTTCACCTCGTCTTCGACCACCAAGATTCGCATGACGTCACCATTGTCGACCAGGTTTCTGAGAACAACCTGAGAACGCTTGAGAGAAGCCTCAGCTCCGTCGGCGGCCTCGCCCCGGCGACCGTCCCGCCGCCGGGGCGATCCGGCGCTCGGCGGAGACGGGCGACGCGGCGAGCACAGCCGGTCGCTGTGCGTTTCCCAATGCACAAACTACGGTATTCCGAATCCGGAGCATTGGGAAACCTGAACTGGGGGTCTTGGCGGTGAACCTTCGGGTCGTCGTCGTGGTTGTGCTCGCTCTCGCCTGCAGCGGCGCCGGCGCCGACTTCGGTCGCGCTGCCGTCACCGGGTCGGGCGACAGCTTCTACCCGGAGCTGGGGAACGGCGGGTACGACGTCGAGCACTACGAGATCGACCTCAGATACGACCCCGACGACGGCGCCGTCGTCGCGTCGGCGACGATCTCGGCGACCGCGACGGAGACCCTGACCGCCCTCAGCTTCGACTTCGCCGGGCCCGACATCACGGCCCTGCAGGTGGACGGGACTGACGCCGCCTTCGAGCGGGACGGCGCCGAGCTGCTCATCGAGCCGTCGGCCCCGATCGCGGCCGGCCGGTCGTTCAGCGTCGTCGTCGGTTACGAGGGGGCCCTCCGGGCGCAAGCGTCGCAGGCCGCACCCGACGAGGTTGGGTGGCGGACCGACCCGGGCGGCGCCGTCTTCGTGGTGTCCGAGCCCGACGGCGCTCACACGTGGGCGCCGCTCAACGACCATCCCAGCGACAAGGCGACCTACTCCTTCACCATCACCGCGCCCGAGCACCTGACGGCCGTCGCCAACGGGATCTTGGTCGAGACGGAGTCCGGCGCCGGGTGGACAACCTGGAGGTGGGAGCACGACCACCTGATGGCGTCGTATCTGGCGACCATGATCATTGGGGACTTCGAGATCGTCCCCGACGAGGCCGGGAGCCGGCTGTCCAGCGTGCCGATCCGCAACGTCCTGCCGCCGGATCTCGCCTCGTCGATCCCCGAGTCCCTGAAGAAGCAGGGGGAGATGATGCAGTTCCTCGAAGAGATCTTCGGCCCCTATCCGTTCGAGGTGTACGGGATCGCCGTGGTGGAGAGTTACGAGTCCGCCCTCGAGAACCAGACCCTCTCGGTCTTCGGCAGGGTGTTCATGGAGGATCCCTCCCACGAGCTCGAGGCGACCCTGGTTCACGAGCTCGCCCATCAGTGGTGGGGAGACGCGGTGTCTCTCGCCGACTGGCGGGACATCTGGCTCAAGGAGGGGCTTGCCACCTACGCCGAGTGGTTGTGGCTCGAGCACACGGAGGGACCCAAGAAGCTTGAGACCGCAGCACAACAGGAGAGCGACTTCGTGACCGCCTTGGGATACCCGCCGCCCGGCGATCCGCCGCCCGGGGACCTCTACAACGTCAGCGTCTACGTCTGGGGGGCGATGACGTTTCACGCCCTCCGCGTTGAGATCGGCGATGAGGCGTTCTTCGACACCCTGCGCGCCTACTTCGACGCCTATCAGGGCTCGGCGGCGACCACCGCCGACTTCATCGAGATCGCCGAACGGGTCTCGGGACAGGAGCTGGACGACCTGTTCGAGCGTTGGCTCCACTCCGAGACGCCGCCCCCGCTGCCGTGAACCTTCGGGTCGTCGTCGTGGTTGTGTTTGTTGTCGCCTGCAGCGGCGCCGGCGCCGACTTCGGTCGCGCCGCCGTCACCGGGTCGGGCGACAGCTTTCTGCCCGGAGCTGGGGAACGGCGGGTACGACGTCGAGCACTACGGCATCGAACTCAAGTACGACCCCGACGACGGCGCCGATCGCGGCCGGTCGGCCGTTCAGCGTCGTCGTCGGCTACGAGGGGACCCTCCGGGCGCGAGGGTCGAAGGCCGCACGCGGCAAGGTCGGGTGGCGGACCGACCCGGGCGGCGCCGTCTTCGTGGTGTCCGCGCCCGACGGCGCTCACACCTGGGCGCCGCTCAACGACCATCCCAGCGACAAGGCGACCTACTCCTTCACCATCACCGCGCCCGAGCACCTGGCGGCCGTCGCCAACGGGACCCTGGTCGAGAAGGAGTCCGACGCCGGGTGGACAACCTGGAGGTGGGAGCACGACCACCCGATGGCGTCGTATCTGGCGACCATGGACATTGGGGACTTCGAGATCGTCCCCGACGAGGCGGGAAGCGCGGTGTCCTCCGTGCCGATCCGCAACGTCCTGCCGCCGGATCTCGCCTCGTCGATCCCCGAGCCCCTGAAGAAGCAGGGGGAGATGATGCAGTTCCTCGAACAGATCTTCGGCCCCTATCCGTTCGAGGTGTACGGGATCGCCGTGGTGGGGGGCTACGAGTCCGCCCTCGAGAACCAGACCCTCTCGGTCTTCGGCAGGGAAATCGTGGAGGATCGGGCCGACGAGTTTGAGGCGGTCCTGGTTCACGAGCTCGCCCATCAGTGGTGGGGAGACGCGGTGTCTCTCGCCGACTGGCGGGACATCTGGCTCAAGGAGGGGCTCGCCACCTACGCCGAGTGGTTGTGGCTCGAGCACACGGAGGGGCCCAAGAAGCTTGAGGCCGCCGCGCGAGAGGAGAGCGACTTCGTGACCGCCTTCGGATACCCGCCGCCCGGCGATCCGCCGCCCTACGACCTCTACAACCTCAGCGTCTACGTCTGGGGGCGTTGACGTTTCACGCCCTCCGCGTTGAGGTCGGCGATGAGGCGTTCTTCGACACCCTGCGCGCCTACTTCGACGCCTATCAGGGCTCGGCGGCGACCACCGCCGACTTCATCGAGGTCGCCGAACGGGTCTCGGGACGGGAGCTGGGCGACCTGTTCGAGCGTTGGCTCCACTCCGAGGCGCCGCCCCCGCTGGCGCCGCGGCGCGGTTGAGGCCGACGGGCGGCCCCGGCGACGGAGGGCCGGGGGTCCGTCCCGGGCCGGCCTCGCCGGGCGATGCGCCCGTGTCGGGGGCGAGGTCTCGTCGCGGCCGAGTTTCCACACATCCCGCGGCGCTCGTATACTCAGGTGACCGAGCCCCCTGAGGGGTGTAGCTCTAATTGGCTAGAGCGCCGGTCTCCAAAACCGGAGGTTGGGGGTTCGAATCCCTCCACCCCTGCCAGACTGCCCGAGACCCGACAGGAACTGACCGATGAACCGAGAGATGCGCCGGCGCCAGGAGCGAGAGGAGCGGCGACGGAAGAAGGAAGAGGGCGGCTCGAGGGCCCAACGTCGCGCCGCGGCCATGCAGGCCAGGGCCGCCGCCCCGGGGGAGCGGAAGTCGGTCTTCCGACGCGTCCGCGACTACTTCCACGAGGTCCGTCAGGAGATGCGCAAGGTCACCTGGCCGACCCGGGAGCAGATGATCGCCTTCACCACGGTGACTGTCATCACCTCCGTCGCCCTCACCGCCGTCATCTTCGGTCTTGACGTCGCCGCCAAGGAGCTGGTCCTCTGGCTGGTGGAGCTGAGCCGCTGATGAGCGACATGGTCGAAGCCGACCGTCCCATCGCCGCCGACGAGCGCGTCGGCGCCGCTGAGGCCCCTCCCGAGCCTGCGGCGGACACCGTTGTCGAGTCTGCGGTGGAGACCGTCCCCGAACCTGCCGCCGAGCCTGCGGTGGAGGCCGCTCCCGAGCCTGCGCCGGAGGCCGTCCCCGAGGCTGAGGCTGAGACCGCTCCCGAGCCTGCGCCGGAGGCCGTCCCCGAGTCCGTCGAAGCCGAAGACGGCGCCGAGACCGCCGAGGAAACCGCCCCAGGCCCCGTTGAGCCGCCCCGCCCCGCAAGCCCCTACGACCTTCCCGGCGACTGGTATGTCATCCACTCCTACTCCGGGTACGAGAACAAGGTCAAGGCCAACCTGGAGACCCGCATCCAGTCGATGCACATGGAGGGCCGCATCTTCGAGGTGCACATCCCCATGGAGGATGTCGTCGAGTTCAAAGGCGGCAAGAAGGTCACGGTCCCCAAGAAGGTCTTCCCCGGGTACCTCCTCGTCCGCATGAGCCTCGACGACGACTCGTGGTACGCGGTGCGGAACACGCCGGGCGTCACCGGCTTCGTCGCAGGCGACGCCCAGAAGCCCACCCCCCTCTCCCGTGGCGAGGTCGAGCGCTTCCTCGGCGTGCAAGAGGAAGAGGAGAAGTCGAAGCCCCGTTTCAAGCCCGAGTGGGAGGTCGGCGAGCAGGTCCGCGTCGTCGCCGGCCCCTTCGCGGACTTCAACGGGGTCATCGAGGAGATCAACATCGACCAGCAGAAGATCGTCGTCCTCGTCAACATCTTCGGCCGGGACACCCCGGTCGAGCTCGGTTTCGCCGACATCCAGAAGAGCTGACAGGATCGGGCCAATGGCAAAGAAGAAACTCGTGACAACCCTCAAGCTGCAGCTTCCCGCCGGGCAAGCCACACCCGCCCCCCCGGTCGGCACGGCTCTGGGCCCGCACGGCGTCAACCTCATGGACTTCGTCAAGGCCTACAACGACCTCACGGGAGGCCAGCGCGGTCAGATCATCCCGGTCGAGATCTCGATCTACGAGGATCGCTCCTTCACGTTCATCACCAAGACCCCGCCTGCCGCCGCCCTCCTCCGTCAGGCCGCTCGGATCGACAAGGGCTCGGGCGAGCCCAACAAGGAGAAGGTCGGCGCGGTGACGAAGGCACAGGTCAAGGAGATCGCCGAGATCAAGATGGCCGACCTCAACGCCATCGACGTCGAAGGCGCCATGAAGGTCGTCGAAGGCACGGCCCGCTCGATGGGAATCGTCGTCGAAGGTTGACGGAGGGGCGCCGGGCGACCGCCCGGCCGAGAGAGCCCGCCCCGGCAAGAACAGGGAGAAGACATGGCACAAGGGAAGAAGCGCCGAGAGGCTGTTGAGCGGTACGACCGGGAGGTCGCCTACCCGGCTCGGGAGGCCTTGGAGCTGGTCAAGACCGTGGCCTCGGCCAAGTTCGACGAGACCGTCGAGGTGGTCTTCAACCTCGGCATCGACCCCAAGAAGGCCGACCAGATCGTGCGCGGCGCCGTCTCCCTCCCTCACGGCGCGGGCAGGGAGATCCGGGTGGCGGTCTTCTGCTCGGGCGACAAGGAGAAAGAAGCCGAAGCGGCAGGCGCCGATGTCGTGGGCGGGACCGATCTTGTCGAGGCGATCGCCTCAGGCCGCGAGCTCGACTTCGACGTCGCCGTCGCCACCCCCGACATGATGCCTCAGGTCGGCAAGCTCGGCCGGGTGTTGGGGCCCCGCGGCCTGATGCCCAACCCCAAGGCTGGCGCCGTGTCCAACGACGTCGCCAAGACCGTCGCCGAGTACAAGGCGGGCAAGATTGAGTACCGCAACGACCGCTACGGCAACATCCACGCCCCGGTCGGCAAGGTGTCGTTCGCCGTCGACCAGCTTGTCGAGAACCTCGCCTCCCTCGCCGCTGAGATCGAGAGGGCCAGGCCGGCGGGCGCCAAGGGCCGTTACATGAAGAGGATGACCGTCTCCTCCACCATGGGTCCCGGCGTCGACGTGGACGTGGGCGCCGTGGAGGAGCTGACCGCTCTGGCCCGGTGAGCCCGGGTCCCTCTCTCGGCGCGACCATGTGCCGGGACCTGGGGCAGGGCCAGCCGGGAGCGGCACCCCGAGATCTTGGGCCGGAAACGGGTGACGGCCCGGTTCCGTGACCGGCTCATGAAGCGACGCGGCTACGGCCTACGCGGCGGTGATCGCCCGCTTGGCCGGGCAAGGCGCGAACCCCGAGCGAACTTCACCGCGCCCGAAGTCGTGTTCCCCGACGACCCGAGCACCCGCGGTGAGGCGGAGGCGGCAGCCCGCCAAGAGGCGACGGCCGCGGTCCTGGCCGAGAGAGGCCTCGGCCCCGGGGAGCCGATACCGGGCTGCGTCTACCGGCCGGCGCCAAACCGCCCACCAGCAGGCCAGGACGTACCGGGCGATGGCCGAAGCCGCCCACGCCGTCTCCGCGGACACGAGCCAACGCAGCCGATATCCCAACACGTTCGCCGCCGTGGAGATCGCCG
>Ga0209788_1000516_pt1 | contig 10350 bp, 7 predicted proteins | sample WorMetLIZISLAND1_2_FD_187415 | JGI IMG/M metagenome (GOLD analysis project Ga0209788, IMG submission 187415) | Marine gutless worms symbiont microbial communities from Max Planck institute for Marine Microbiology, Germany - Olavius clavatus LIZARD... ...
TGACAGACAGACGGTCAGACGGACAGACGGACGGACGGACGGACGGATTTACTATAGCTAATACAGCGCTCTGCATAGCAAGCTATGCTGACGCGCTGTAAAAACCATTGTACAGCGATTGCACCGCGCCCTTGTAATGGTCGTTCCATGTCACGGCGCGGCTTCGAAGTTGTCGCACTTCACAACTGGTTCTGTCATAACGGCCTCGCACTCAACAGCAGCAAATCGGAATGTATCCTCTTCGGATATCGCCAGCGATTGCATACTTTTCCTGCTGTCAGTCAACCCACCATTGCAGGCTCTACCATTCTACGGTCTCCTGAGCTATATACAATCACTAACTTATTAAGACACACACCAAAATTACACTTAAACTATATTTAAAACTTATATCGCGCCTACAAACTAAAATCACACTTCTGGTCGAAAAGCACACTACACAACCAAACACGCATTCCCACGCTCCTAGAACGTCCGGCTCCGCCTACCTACGCTACGGGAAAGCGGTTGGAACCAGTTCTCACCGGATTCGATATAGCTCTGCCTCCTTTCTTTATTGGCGCCTGGGCTAAGCCACGCCTCCACATCCGGCCAAAAGGGTATATAAGCAAGCTCCCATTGCCAGTCTTCACCGCAGTTTCCATACTGTGTACATCGTGCGGAACTAAGTTCTGGGTAATAGAGCAAAACCGGAAATACTTACTTGGAGACTACTTCCGCCTTAAGAAGCTACTTGGAATACTACTTCCGTCCTAGGAAGTTGCCTGAATACTACATCCGGTCTGGCACCTAGACCAGACATCACCTACAGCCGAACCGGAAGTCGACTCCCGACTTCCGGTCTACACCTACCATACAAACCGGAAATAGCCTATAACTTAACAGGACATCGCCTACAACATTGGATACATATACTGCTCAACCGGAAGTCGCCTCCCGACTTCCCTACATCGCTGGAACAATTGGCAGACACCTACCATACTTACCGACAGTTACCGATCTACGTCAGAACCCAACAGCAAGTACTATTTCTATTCACCCGGAAGTCGGACGCTCACCTCTTGTGTAGCCGGACCTACGCCCCACCATGGGTAATGGTGTTTCCGGAGACCAGGAGACCTCCCATCATATGGGAAAAGAGATGTAGGATCTGCATCTGACAGGAAACTGCATGACTGGTCAGAGCTAGCCAGGGCACCGGAAGTAAATACCCTGTTATCAAATGCAGACTCTTACAGTGGCGCCCAACTGCGGGGCCCGAGTTCTACAACATCTACGGAAATTGATGCACGTCCGGTCGCTTACATTGGCGCCCGCACATGGGGGCAGAAGTCTGATCCTATAAAAGACGGCGACGTTGTCAGCGCCTCTTACAGTGGCGCTCGAACGTGTGGCTCGAGTTCTTCAAAAGCGTCTATACCTAAGGAAGTTGACGCGTGGCTCAGCGCCTACAGTGACACCCAGCCGCGGGGCTCGAGTTCTTCAAAGGACGACGCCTACAGTAACGCGACGCAATACCGGAAGTCGTCGGTAATGAAAGACGATACGCAGCCAGACGCTTATGGAAATACTGGACTGCGAAAGCGGAAGAAAAAAGACAGAAGTCTGAAGACAGAAAAAAGCAAGACCAAAGGTATTATGCAAGTTGAAACGGACACGGGTCAGACCGTGTATATGCAAGTTGAACCGGAAACGGGTCAGACCGCATATACACAAGTTGAACCGAACACGGGACAGACTGCATACACTTCATCCAGCATGGCCATTCAACAACCGGAAGAAGACGGACGTACTGCGCTGCCGAGCTTGCAGTTGCAGCTGAAGCCACTTGATGACGATAGCGCTCGACCAACTTCCGGTCGCGCTATCGATCAACAAACAACCGTTCCTTCCGTGGAGAGCTCTCTTTCCATGCTGCAGTTAGAAGACATTGTCGACAGATTTCTGCCTGAACAACAGGTGCACGACTTCCGCTCCAAACCGGAAACGGAATTAGAATCGTCTGAAAGATCCGTCCCAGCGGCGTGCAAACAACAATGCTACAGAGAGGAGCCTTTGGCTACACCGGAAATAGAAATACAAGGGGAAGAAAGTCCACCAAGTGAAGATAACTTAGTACACGAAGATACACACGATGATGTGCCCAAGCGACGATACCGAAAAGGGAAAGCGGAAACAGATGCAAAAGCGGGCGCAACCCGACATCTGTCACGTTACCCCAACGGTATAGCTTAACGAGCGACCACCATGACGGATGCAAAAGTGGGCGAGACTCAACATTCGCCAGTGGACCGCTCGTCCCGACACACCAAGAGTAAGCTAGTCGACGGCAGAAATTGCGATGAAGAGACAAGGCACGCCAGCGCAACGACCAACTAGATGGAAATTGTACAAAAAAGCCGGATAAGACCTGCATATGGATAGAATACAGTCAACACCGGCTTAGCACATTACTCGACACCGGAAGTAATGTCAGCATCGCTGGTGAAAAACTAGCCCGAGAATTGGGCTGGACAATTCGCGCACATGATACTGAAGCGGTCGGCGTTGCCAACAATAAGACAATGACAATCCTTGGAGCCGTACGCGTGGCGCTGGTTGTCGCAGGCCGCAGCGTGAAGTCGGAAATTCTGATCGCTCCAGATTTCGACGGACTACTTCTGGGTATCAACTGGCTCTGCAGTCAAGGTCGATTTAGGTGGGACTTTGACAAAGGAAGAATCAAATTCGGCAAACAAGACTGGATTAAACTTCGAGAAGAAACCGAGTAGCCGCCTCGGGCCAGCATCAACCGGAAGGACTCTTCCATGGCTGAATATGAAATCAGCATCGATGGAACAGACTTCCATGCTGCCCCGACCAGTTCCGCTCGAAGATTCTGCCGTTCAAGACTCAACCAGAAGTTCTTTCGTGAACTAACGTTGTTCTGTCGTGCTATGAATCTGGTTGAAATCGGACGGGAACAGGGCAGATCTTGCAATCCTGAGTTCGACCAACGTATTTCAAACGTCAGACAACTAGTGTGCGACGATGTACTCGCCACCTTGTCGCGGCACTCGCCTTGCGCGACTGATGTATGGGCAATATACTTAATCGTTCGAAATGCGAAGAGGACTCTTTTGACCTTGCTTTGTTCTCACCTGAGTTCGAGTGGAGCAGCAACGCCGGAGGAATGTACCGACTCGGAGGAAGACGCGGTTGAACTTGAACAACCACAGGAGCTGCAGAATGACGAGGGTAAGACACCGGAGATGAGCTCTGTCACGCGACTCGTTTCTCCTCGGCGAGGTAGCATCTTGGAGGGGGAGTTGGGCCCGTATATTCCATCCTCTCCGGTAGAGGACTCGTCGGCAAAGGTAATCGCCGATGAGCCTCAGTTTATTATTATGAACAAGTCAGATGAAGGGGCGGAAGAAGCCGTCCGGACTATGGGGGAAGTCCATTTTGGAAACACGGAGTTTGCCGACGGGTGGATGACCCCGTTTCCCATCTTAGGAGTTACAGCGGCGCCGACTGACGAGTTAGCAAACCCTGCTCCTGTAATTTGTCAGCTGGAACGCAATCAGCCAGACTTGTCGCCGGACTTAACCGATGGGAAGAGGAACCCGGCAGGTGCTGAGTTGATGGAGACTGCTGAAATAAAAGAAAATTGTCCCCTGGTTGGCTGTCAACTGGACACAGTGGAAGACAATCTGCAACAAGTGACCGGAAGTACTTCAGCTGAAGCTACCGGAAGTTCTGGGGCCCAGGCAGTAGAACATGTTCCAGGTCAAATACAGGAAGTTCTGAGACTCAGGAAACAGGAAGTCCTGAAACTCAAACTGCAGAAGAGTCTGAAGTTGCGACCATTGCTTCTTCGGCTGCGTGCACAACAGCCCACGTAATGGTATACTCAAATTCTGGTTCAGTCAATCCGTTTATTATTATCGAAAGTAATAACCGACAACTTCCCGTGATGAACTCTGACGTGGCAGAAGCGCCCGGAAGCTTAGAGCGAGGCGACCGTGGAGCGACTGTGACGACTAATGTTGCTGGGGCTGAGCACAAGACTCGGACAGGACATCAGTATATCCAAATTTCGAGGACACACTTGGAACCAATTCCAGAAGAAGTAGAAGAAACCTCTCGAGAATGTAGTGGTCGCCTGGTGACCACGGCGCACGAGGCGCGACACCCAGGTACGAGTGAAGAAGATCCTGACGAGCAGGATTCATTCACGAAATTACTAGCGGAAATGAACTTGGAAATAGAAGAGGAAGCGGATATCGAATTCGAAGGTGAAGCTGGATCGGTCGCAGACATCAGCGAGATCCAGGAGGACAGTGACTACTGTCGAGTTTTCTCTGAGAGTATAGCAGAAGTTCTGCTAAACAAAGAGTATGATGTGCGGACTGATCACCCGACATCGGTGTTAGGAGAAGAAGTTCCACTGACCAGGTTCAGAAGTGCCAAACAGGAAGTTCCTGAAAGTGTAGCTGAACTGGAACCGGAAGGACTTACCATGGGCAGCGTAGTTCCCGTTACAGACCTCGCAAGCTCCACAAGGTCTGAGAGGGAAGAGGAAATTCTGTACAACGACGTAATGACGCCAGCAAGTGAAAGTGCGCTTACTGTCGACAATAAAGAGTTCCAGAGACTCGTGAATTTACAGGAAGTCTTTTCCTTTCATGCCCTTGAGGAAGATGATGGAGAAACACTTCTGGTTTCTCCAAGTATAACGATCGGTTGTATCCTTGGTACCACCGCGCAGGATACCTCTGCCGGTATAACCGCGCAGGATACAACATATGAAATGGTGACTAACGAGACCTTTCCAACGTACAACAATGACGTCGCCGACGCTTTGAGCCATAGCGGAAATGAATTCATAGTTACACCTGGAAATGAATTTGGAAACCAACTTCAAACAGGAAGAAGAGAGAGGTATTTCCAGCTTGGTAGGGGAGACTATCCCCCTACAGCGGAAAACCGGAAGGAGAATTCAGAAGAAAAAACGTACTTTCATCCCGTTAGACTCCCTTGCCAAAGCGTGAAACAGAAGGAAGATGGAGACGTGCATTTGTCCACGGAAAGTCGACTCTCGTCACCGAGGCAGCAGGAAGCTGTGTCATCACATGGCGAAAAGAATGCTGGACGACGACCGACAAAGAGGATAGGGACCACTTTGTCAGCAACTGTCAGACCGGCGGGATATCAAAATTCTCGTCAACAGAAATTCAATCAACAGTTTGGATATAAAACTCGCAAACACCCGATCTCCTGTCACCAGAGTGATATACGCCGATGGATACCCAGCGACAATATAAAGGAATGTCGTACATTTCAACATCCAACCGGAAGTTCCAACGGCTGTTCACGAGGTGCAAACCCTGAAAGTTATGCATTACACATCGAACAACTGTCGAGCACCGGAAGCTCGACTGGCGCTCAACATCAAAAACAACAGTCTTGTCACTTGATGCTGGATACATTGTTAGACGATAGCCAGAAAGACATTACGTGCGACAGCGCTGCTATCGACAATGATGATGGACACCAAGAGCGACGCCCGCCACTCGCAGCTGACGACCGACGCGAGTTGCCCAACGATCAGTGTCTACCGCTGTTCGGACACGACGATAAGTGTCATTACGCCCGAGCAGAGCTTCCGCCTGCATGGCTTGAGACAGACAAGAGAGCATGTCGCTACAGCAACGATCATCACGATGTCGCGTAATAGTTCCCTCTACCTGGCTCACAACGTTTCAACCAGGATCTAGTGACGCTTACAAAAAACGCTGCGCATCTCAACAAGAATGTTGCCCAGCCAATTATAACCTTGCCAATGACCGACAGGAAGAACACATCATTCAAGAAGCAGGAAGTGTTGGTTTGCTTCCAGGCATCGAGCGACGAGCGACAGCCACAGAAGAGGATGGTGACCAGCATTTCTGCCCGCAGGATGCTTCTTGCAATGATCTATCAGTGCATTCCATTTCTCCAGAATCTGCATCATCGCTTTTACTATTTCCGTCTTTGGAAGAAACCAGAAGTCCTGAAGGAACCCGCTCCAACAGAGAAATGGCCAGTCTGCCATGTATGGCTAACGGGAATCTCAAGGGAGTCCCAGCGGCCATCTGGACTAGCGATGTTAGTGTTGGAGAAGCACATGAAAAAGTACAAACAGGAAGTAAAATAACTACAACAAATAATAATGAAGTACTAACCGGAAGTAATATAATTAAAGAAAAGAAGTTCCACAATGCGAATGCTCTACCAGCATCAGCTGCCAACAGGAAGGCATCTGAGGACAAGAAAAAGGACAAGGTCTTTGCCTCTCAATCTTCATCATCAACAACGAAAATAAAGTGTAGCAAGAACGAAGACAACAATAGCCACTTCCGCTTACAAGACACAAGAAGAAATGAAAAGAAAGCATTACCAAGAAAACGTCAAGATGAACATGTAACGTATCGACAGTATAACTCTATGATACAACAGATTCCGGAAATAGCGGACAGATGCAAAGAGTCTGCGCTGAAATGTAAGAAAGCATTGAAAACTGTGAACAAACTCCTACGCACTAGCCGGATAGAGAACTTTTGGCTACGATGGAACCTACAGGAAATGGGTCTCCGCATCAGTCAATCAGAATACAATGCAACAGTCATGCCAACCAGCGTGGGAACTCCGCTTGGCAAAGCAACCAATGCAGGTGCACGTATTCACGCCCAAGTCAGGAAATGTAAAGTCAACAACACTGTCAACCGAGACTGCGCATTCACGGAGCTCGCCTCCAGCACGCGCGCGTGTGCAAGGCCTAACTTCCTGTCAGGCCAGAGGAAACTATGATAAGCAAGAACGTCGATTACTCAGTTTCATTCGATCACATACAGTCAGAGAGAGAACACCTATAGCTCGTACATTTACACCTATGTCGACTCCAGTGAGAAGCTCTTTTCAGAGCTCAACCAACAGTTCTTTTCAGAACTACGCACGCCGATTGCCAGCTGTCCGTGTGGCCAGGACGAAACAGACGGCTAGAAAGACTCCAGACGACCGACAACGCGGCCGATCCTATCAACCGGAAGGAGATCGGTGCCGCGATCGAAGCAACACGCCGCCAGACTCGAGTGCGTGTTCTGTGGCCAAATCAGTTTCCAACGGAGAAATCATCGACGTCATCTTATCACCAAGCATAACTGTTGCCCCGACGGTACACCGGCGACAGCGGCCGACATAGAAGAGGCGAGGAGAGGAGATATCGAGCAACAAACAGGTCGCAATGCCAGATACAAGTCGCGCAAGTTTGTGGAGAGCGACTCTGATGATGACACTACACCAATCGGATCGGGTACATCAACACCCTCAGAAAGGAGATCCCCGTCGCCACCCAGAGGCAGTCACCAAAAGAGAACGCGAAGTGAGTCCTCTGAATCACCGTCGCCGCAGCACGACACGCGATGCGTTGTGCCCCGACCATCATCAGCGTCATCACCGACCATGTCGAGAGCAGCAACGCCTCCTCGAGCAGCGCCGCCGAGACGAAAACAAGTACGCAGAGTCCGATTTGAAAGAGAAAAGACGACAATGACGGAAGGAGAAAGCAGTACAGCAACTCAAAAGAAACCGGTGAAACTGCCTGCAGAAAAAGCTAAGAAACAGACTGCAGCCACCCGGAAGGACACGAAGGCAAAAGTTGAACAGCGTCCAACAACAGAAACGGAAACTCAACGACATCTTCAGCGGCTACTTACGTTAAAGAACTATTAGTGTCAACTCCAAAGATCGACGCTATGACCGAGGTCGCTAAACAAGCAGTATTAAACTTGAAGAAACGCGAAGTGGGTGTCAAATTCAAAGAACCTCCTATAAAACCGGAAAAGGAAAAGCAACCGCCACCTAAATGACACTACCATCCACTTCCTTCTAAAGGCAAGTCAGCCTATGTTGGGAAAGGAAAAGCGACGGCACCTGGTAAGAAGCCACCAGAGGTCATCACTATATCGGCACGAGATGTTCTCGAATCGCTACTTCCGGTTACAGAACCGAAAGTGACGTCACCATCTCGCCCGACAGCCACCAGTGTGCTCAAACCTATCGCTACTATAGCAGAGACAACCGCCAAACCGGAAGTGCCGATAGAAGAAGTACAGAACAAAGAAAATGAAGCGCGTGAGTTACCGCCAACTACGGATGCCAGACCAGACTTAGAATTATCTCAAGATACAGAAGAAGAGGAAATACATGGTGTTCACATTGTCGATTTGGATGCCAACTTGGACGCTGAGAAACCGTTCATTGAATTTTCAGATGTTGAACCCGACTATACAGCTGAAGAATTGGCCGCTGGTGCTCGATCGTCGACTACACCAGCGACCACCACTACAGCCTTACCGGAAATACTATTTGACTTCCAGGAAACGGTAGTCATTTTGGACGATGAAGGAGTTTCAACCACAGCACCACCCAAGTTGAGCAAGACGTCGCTGGCCGACGTCGCCTCGTTAACAATTTCTACCAACGTCGTTACTGCAGCAATATCGACGGTCTTTGCCGCAGCTTCAAAGTGCCAGGAAGCTACGACAAGCCCAGCCATGGTTAGCGCTCCAAAGGTGAAATCAACGGTCGTTATCGTATCCACAACGACCGCCACAGTTACCACAGTAACTCTGACGGCGCCGACCACATCAACGGCTGCTGTGTCTGAACCATCGACGAGCCAGACAGTAGTGACGTCATCTAAATCGCCAACCATTGGAAGAAGACCGATTACGGCGATTACATATGATGACTTCCCGACAAGAAGACCGTGTCAGCCAGAAAAGCCTTACAACACAGCTCGAAAAATCAAGTCACAAGTACCGGAACCGGAACCAGTACCGAGACCACCGGAAGCAGTATCAAGACCTCCGGAAGTGACTCCTCAAATCCAACGTCATCTGAAGATCATCGACCACAAGAAGCTAGCAAATGCAACACTGGACTACAACATCTCGACCGACGAGATCAGCAGAGGCTTCGCCATGAAGTATGCATTACGAGAAGGAGATCGTTACGCCCTGCGCAAAGACTTACGCAAGATGCGTCTGGCACAGAAAGCACTTCTACTGAAGATGCGAGCCAAATTTCCAGTCGACTGCACCACAGAAGATCGACGTCAGGAATACTTGAACTACTTCGAGCAAGAAAGTCTGAGAGCCGTCAGCCGTCAGTCCGACAGCGACGACGACTTCGACATTGGGAAAGCGATCTGATCAACGCCGACTACGTCTACAACACCGGATATGTCTTCTGCGACGCGACGATCTGCTGATATTGACATTTGCGAAAACTGTTTAATTTTAAACGTTTTAACCTTTAGTTTTATCGTGTTTTCGCGATAGTTTTGTTTTGCTTTTATGATGATGTGTTGTGCAGGTCGCGATCGTCGTTACCGGAAATTGAACTTTTATTGCGATATTGAACTGTTTGAACTGTTAGACTAGTTTTTGATAACGTAGTATCTCTTAGGCACTAGTCATTGTATTTCCTGTCTCTACCCTATCCTATGCAGACTGTACACAGTCTGGGGAATTGTGACACTTGTATTAAACGAGGTCTTCCGCTCCTAAATTGGAGGTGAGGTTTTACCTAGGGCGGCCGGCCTAACAATCTAAAACCAGGACGTTTGCTTCCGTTTCCGGATGCATTTGTATCTGTTTCCGGGAGTAAACAGCCCTCTGGTAGGGGAGTGTGTGAGACTACGGCGTGTGTGAGACTACGGTCTCCTGAGCTATATACAATCACTAACTTATTAAGACACACACCAAAATTACACTTAAACTATAGGTAAAAGTTATATCGCGCCTACAAACTAAAATCACACTTCCAGTCGAAAAGTGCACTACGCAACCAAACATGCATTCCCACGCTCCTAGAACGTCCGGCTCCGCCTACCTACGCTACGGGAAAGCGGTTGGAACCAGTTCTCACCGGATTGGACTCGATATAGCTCCGCCTCCTTTCTCTATTGGCGCCTGGGCTAAGCCATGCCTCCACATCCGGCCAAAAGGGTATATAAGCAAGCTCCCATTGCCAGTCTTCACCGCAGTTTCCATACTGTGCACATCGTGTGGAACTAAGTTCTGGGTAATAGAGCAGAACCGGAAATACTTACTTGGAGACTACTTCCGCCTTAAGAAGCTACTTGGAATACTACTTCCGTCCTAGGAAGTTGCCTGAATACTACATCCGGTCTGGCCCCTAGACCAGACATCACCTACAGCCGAACCGGAAGTCGACTCCCGACTTCCGGTCTACACCTACCATACAAACCGGAAATAGCCTATAACTTAACAGGACATCGCCTACAACATTGGATACATATAC
>Ga0209788_1000517_pt1 | contig 10347 bp, 14 predicted proteins | sample WorMetLIZISLAND1_2_FD_187415 | JGI IMG/M metagenome (GOLD analysis project Ga0209788, IMG submission 187415) | Marine gutless worms symbiont microbial communities from Max Planck institute for Marine Microbiology, Germany - Olavius clavatus LIZARD... ...
TTTATGAACCAATTTGAATGCAGTTTGTTGTGTTGGAAACCTTGCTTTAATCTGCATCTGATGGTATCAATAACTCCATACCCCACTTTAGGTCCCTTTTCCCAGACTTGGTCACATATATTTCACCAGCCATAAGCCACCTTAGAATTTTATCAGCCATGCTGCTGTTCCATTCAGCATCAGCACTGTCGAAAAGCCAGGCTTCCGGGCCTTCTGTGAAATGAACACAGCCTTTGCATTACCATCAGCAGATACTATAGGGAACATGGCCCTTGTTGATGCTTACATCGTTCTTAAGCAAAAGGTTTTGGACCTACTTTCATCATGCTTCAGTGGGATGCTGATGATGGATGGGTGGACAGACAAATACAAGGCAAATCCCTACTCTGCTATTCACATTAGCATTGTAGATGAATGGCAGTTGAAAGTCAGCGGAGAGTCACACATCCAACACAAATTATGAAACTGAATTTCACAAATTCAAGTTTGTGAAAGATGTCTCTGGAGATTACTACATTGAACCGATCGAGGAGGAATGCATTGTCACTCAGGACGGGGACCCCAGCCATTACACATTGGATACCGCCAGTAGTAGATAACGGAGTCTCCGGTCACCTTTGTCAGTCATATCACACCTGTTATTATCACGTGCCAGTTATCAATCAACCATTTTGACAGCTGCTGTCACCTGTCACGTCACCTCCCCATGGACATGCAGCAGAAGCAGACATTACTGCTTACAGTCATAGAACTGCTAGTAATAATCGTCAAACAGCTTGCTGGGATGTAGGACTAGCGTGTGAGCTGTGCATGCAGTCGCATGCACATATATGTTTTTTTCTAAATCAATAAATAATTCTTTTGTGTATTGTCGTTGGTGGCATTGTTGTTGTTGATGTAATAGTTCACCATATAGTCAGTTTATTACGAACAAAGCGACACAATAAAATACTGTAAACATAAAACAAAACACTCTCCTAGTTACCAAAGACGTTATGGCACTCTACACAAATATGGAAATCGACAGGCTGTCAGGTAAATATTTTCCAAATACCTCTGCCGAACGTACACAAGGCTAGGGGGCATTGGCCGGGGGGTCTTTCAACCCAAGGGCCGGCCCATAGTCAGTGAGCAAGTTCTACAGGTACCGGTAGTCAGTAAATATATACTCACTAACGCTTATAGGATCCATAATAACCTCAAAAAGCACCTAGTACATAGTCGGTTCTCAGATGAACGATATAGAGTCCTCACTGGTCCCAAGCCGGCCGCCCTTGTCAAGGGTGGAAACCATGACCAAGCAGGAGAAGGCGCAAGGCCAACAACTGGCCCAGCTCACTGAAGCCGTTAGGAGGCTGTTACAACAGCAGTCCTCTAGCGCAGTTGTACCATCACCCTTGGTACCGCCACTGCAGGCTCCCTGCTTCCCTGAGCCAGTGAGCCTGGACTGCTGCCCCATCACAGCAGTCAGCCCCGTACTCCATGTCCTCGGTGCAAACAGCCCGGTCATTGGGCCTGTGATCCGAGACATGCTTTAGGTGTGGTCAGCCCGGACACAGTCGCCGTGAATGTCCAGCACCTCTAAACCCCAACGGCCCGGCGTCAGCGTCGCACACCAGACAACAGGCACCCCGTCATTTCTGAAGGCGCAAAACCCCGCAGCATACATCCAGGCCCGTATTGACGGCCGCATGTGTCAATGTCTCCTGGATAGTGGAGCCGAAGTCAGCCTAATCCTGTCACAGTTCGTCTCTGATAAGAAGAACCTTATACCCGACGAACGCCGTTTGTTAGCAGCGAATAATATGACCATTAATGTAGATGGCCAAACCTGTCTTCCGGTCTTGATCAATAAACAGCGCTTTTCAGCCACGTTACTTGTCAGCCCGAATGTAGATAAAGTTATACTGGGCCGAGACGGCTCCAGGAAAATAATGCAGTCTGGAACTTTGGTGACAATAACATAAGTGTTAATAGACATCTGTGTCATTTGGTCACCAAAAATTGTGATACCACCCGATGTAAGAGATGCCGTGTAGGCCTGTAGGGTCAGACATTGAGACACTAGTGAAACTATCATCCCAGCAGACGTAATCTACGGTCATTTCCGGTCAAATCCCGACGAAGGTCAGTGGACGACCGTCCCGTCAGAACCCGTCCCCAGCTTACGAATCGCACGCACTCTGATCGAGCCCGATTCGCCCGTAGTAGCTGTCCGTGTATGTAACGTCATGTAACGTCCCATCCGGCTTTACCAAGGCCAGTTGTCTGTCTATGTCAAGCTCTGTAATCAATAGTTAAACAGAATGGCAGGTGATGCCAAGTGTTTATGTAAACGTAATGTTTTGAGTGTGGTGTGGAATTACTTCGATTTGAAGGAGACAGCAGGAAAAGTTAGCTGCCTGCTGTGTATGCAGGAATTGTGCTACAACAGGAATACATCGGCAATGAGAGAACATCTGAAGAGAAAGCATGTCTATGTCAAACTAACTGAAGATTCAAAAGATGACAAACCAAATCTTGTCATAATCCTTACAGTTGACGTCGATAAGTTTACCACTTGACAGTGTTTATTAATGTTTGTAGTGCGGTTTTCAAATGAGACTCTTCCCAATGTTAATGCAAGATCATTTGCTCTCAGCAGATAACAGTGCGCAGTGTAAGAACGCATAAACAAAGTGCCAGTAAAGCATTTGACTTGCTGCGACATGAAACTGAGAAAGCTAAGGCAAACCCACTGGAACAACACATCTGATTGGATCTCCAACAAGCATTGCCCAATGCCCATGCCAAAGCTATCCTGCAGACCAGCACTGCAGTTTTGTATTGGCTGAATGACAAAGATAGACGCCATAAGTGAACTGAAAAAGCCAGCAAACAACACTGGTTCCGTCATACCTTCAGTGAAGGACAGGAAGATGATGACACACAACCTACAGAAGGATGTTTATTGAGAAAATTTTGACGGCAGAGATATGTATCTCAGGTCCACTAACCGCTGTAAACAATTTGGCGACCGGTTTGAACTGGCCAACGGTCGCTGCTTGAATGAATTTCGGTATTTGTGCTGAGTTTACGCCGAAAACGAAACCGAAAATGCAACATCATTTTCGGCCGTAAATGAAAGTGACCGAAACCAGCACAAATTAGCGTTTTCGGCACCGAAAACAAAAACGAAAACGTAATTCGGTCGGACTCTATTCAACGTGTAAACGATCAGGCGCAGGACGTTTTTAATGATTGTTACATTGATTGTGATATTGATCCTGAATGTGTGCTCACTAATCCTAATAACCCCATGCACTACAAACCCAGTACGGCATTACTGTTATTACAGAGGGTTATACACCATTTAAACTGAGAGCTCAACCCGCAACACTGGGCATTTTCGCATGTAGCAATTTTACCATGAATTTAAGCCACCACACTCTCACCCCACCCCAAATATCCCTCCTTGATAAAGGGCTCACCTTTATACCAGCATTTATCCCGCTACAACCAGTACTGGATTGCCGCGAACGCAACATCAGAAACCTCCACCTGTGGGACTAATTCCGCCATAAATCACAAGATTATGACCCAAAGGAGTTTGAAAATAGATTTAAACATAGGAGCACCTGGCGCCCCCTCAAGGGGCCTTACACCACAGGCCATCAGAGCTGGTAATAACATACTTTATTATTCAATGGACCTACTGGATAACAAAATCCACAGTAACAATAAAGGGGAGATAATAATTAGACTTAAGAACATTAAATACAATTTAACTCCCGAAGAAACACGAGCACTTAAAGAACTTTGATCCAACCGAGATGTGGTAATTGAGCCTGCAGACAAAGGCGGGGCTATTGTGGTACTGGACCGACAGGCTTACCAAGCCGAAGGTTTCAGACAATTACTCAATACAAAATATTACCATGAAATAGAAGGCCCCATGGGCATGGAGACTTGCCCCATGATCAATAAAATCATAAAACAGCTCTACAACAAAGGCATAATTTCAGCAAAGCAGTGCGACTACCTCTGGGCCAAACCGCCACGCCCCTTTTACTTACTATCCAAGGTCCATAAGCCCCACAATAAATGGCCGTCTCCCACCCAACCGGAGGGTAGACCCATTGTCAGCGATAGTGGCTCCGAGACCTGCAACATCTGCGAATTTATCAATTTTTTTCTACAACCACTAGCAAGCACCCACCCTTCCTACATCAAGGACACCTACCACTTTTTAACTAAAGTACAACATCTCACAATACCAGAACATGCCCTACTCGTTACGGGGGATGTCACAGCCCTCTATACCAACATGGAAATTAATCAATCGCTCCAAGCAGTAAGGGACATTTTCCAAGAATTTCCACAACCCGGGAGACCGGAAGTGGAAATACTCAGCCTCCTCGAAATCGCACTCCGCCGCAACGACTTCCAATTTGCCAACAAATACTTCCTACAAGTCTGCGGAACAGCTATGGGCAAACGCTAGTGTAGGAATTTTATGGCTACTTTTTGGCTTTTTAATTGTTTAAAAATAAGGACTTTCTGTTGCAGGAAATATGGAAATTTCAAAGGCGATTTGTTATAGGGAGATCCTCTGTGCAGTCCAAAAATTTCCTTAGAATATGACCCGTGATGGAATGTTATAGCAACAACACTTTCAAAGTGCTGACAAGTGCTGCTTTTGAAATGCCATTCAGTAATATCATTTGGTTGGTATTTGCTTAGTTACATGTGCAGAACAGTATGTAATGATAAATTAGACCATTATTTATGTCGGTTTGCTTTGCGATACAATAGACGACTTCACTTTTTGACTATTATGACAAGGACTAAACAGCTAATCTAAGGACTAGATGCTTAGTCAGAACATCTAAATTTGGAATGACTGGATTTCGGATTAGCGATTTGGTTCAGCCCACACTCAGTCCTCATTACATCATTACAGTTAGTTACGGTACTTAACGGAACCTAATCATGCCATGTGATGTGCATATGACGTCATTTATGACCAAGCTAAAAAGTGAAGTGGCGTTAGTGTTACCAACCTGGTAAGTTCAGATTAACTTTGGACTAAGCCAGCGGTTAGTCCAAAGTTTGGACTAAGCCACTGTCTTAGTCAAACAGTTTACTAAACAGTTTGGTCTAAGACCGGGCTAAGACCAAACAAAAAAATCAACTTCACTTTTAGCTGCTTACCCACACTTAGTCCGATTACAACTTTTATGCTCAGTCCAGAGTCCACGTCTCTCGTTCACGACTGAAGCAGGGCAGCTGGGTTGTTTGTGGCAAGTTTGTTGTCGTCCGCAGTAACTGAGACAACTGTACAGTCTGTGATCGAGCACACTACTTCACTAGTATCACATATAGTCGAGGGCATCACTGCAGACATAAGAAATATGCTTAGTTCTAAGAATGTGCTGAATGAGGTCAAATGTGAAAGTTTGCTAGATAGAATTCAGCAAAACGCCAAGCCTTTTGGAATCATAGATTCACGTCACAAATGTGTCACTCACTTTACGAAACAGTATGGCATAGTTCAGGCCAAGTCTATTTTCCTTGGAAATCGCTATGACCAGACTTTGGATCCAAAAACAGGCAGTATGCGACAAATCATTAAGCGTGACATGTTTCAGTATGTGCCTATTCTAAAACTCATTAAATTGCTTTTGAATGATAGCACTTATTTTGGATGCATGTATGCAGGATCGTGTTTCTGTTGGTGGTGTGATGCGTGACTTTTGTGATGGATCGCTATTCAGAAGCATTCCTTTGTTTGTAGAAGAAAAGTATGCACTGCAGTTGTGTTTGTACTATGACGAATGAGAAGTTGTGAATCCTGTAGGTTCTTGGACAGGAATTCACAAGATTGGCTTTATTTATTTGTGTCTGTTTGTTGTCGATTTCTACAACGATTGTCGGAAAGTCTGCTGCGTAGTTTGAGGACAAGTGCGAAAAATTGGGGAACGGGAAAAGTTGCTGACATAGACGAAAGTAAATTTGGGAAGAGGAAATTCAACAAAGGGAGACACGTCGATGGAGTGTGGGTTTTAAGTGAGACTGAATGTGACTCTAATCTTGCAAGTATTTCAGCAGCGACTCTAATTAAACTGATAAAGAAATGGATACTTCCAGGAACAAGAATAATATCCGATTGTTGGAAGGCTTACAGTTCATTGGTTGAGGAAGGACGTGCACGAGACGGTCAAACACAGCATTGAGTTTGTTAGCGACATGGGCATTCACACAAACAATAGAAAGTCGCTGGAATGCGGTGAAAAAGTCGATGCATCGTTACGGCACACATAAAGCCCTCAATGACTCATACTATAAAGAGTACTGCATTCGCCAGAAATATCTGAACCTTGCGGTAGATCCCTTTGTTGAATTCCTGCACCTCACTGCAAAAGTATACCATCCGCCTTCCGGCTTATCTCCTGCAGCCAGCGCAGAGAGACAGTCCGAACTAGTTCTGCCGTCACCCGCACCTGCAGACAGTCTGACTGCTGATGGACCAGGAGAGTGGTTTACTTTCTCTGGCGGACGTGGGCCACTTCAACCTGGTGCTTGACATAAGTTTATCAGAGGATTTGGACAATGACACCGATGCTAACAACAGTATACAGGACATGTTCCTGTAACAAGGTTAGTTATGCAAAGTGACGTAAACACGGAGCTGCTTGCTGATGCGATTGAGGACGTGCACGCCAGTTCGTCATTTTCAACAGCAGACAGTGCTATCCAGAGTTTATCATTACATTCCAGGTGATGCTGCGCAAACGTGTTTAATATGACGTTGTTTCCAGTATTGGCTCTTTGGCTCTGATGAGGAGGAGGCACGCCGTCAAGCAAGTGTTTCATCAGTCACGGCACATCTACTGCACGTGGCACATTCACGAGAACGTTCAGCGACACGTAACGGATCGTGGAATCGACATATACAGTTGCATCAGAAAATTGTTAACCTCATCACCGTCTGCACCAAAGTAACTGCGGACACCTCCATAAGGCACGGCATCTGCCAGAACTTGTGGCTGACTGCACAAGGTCGTCAGTTTTCAGACGACTGACCTTCGCCAGTTACTGTACAGTTATGGTAAGTACATGTTGTATGCGGGGGCAAACATCATACATAGTTTGGTCCATTATTAATTATTCATGAACATTCAGAATTGCACACTCAGATCTCAGATGCTTACTGATTTTTGCCAATGCATAATGTCATGACACTGCTATCGTATCACACAATGCTTAGGAACCACAGTTTTCTGCGGAGCGCAGAACTTTGAGCCGAGTTGCGTAATTTGACCACTTCCATGGATGTCTGCGGAATTCAGCACTGGCCGACAATAAGGGGACAAATACGGCATATTTTCGTCCGGTTCATGTGGCCACAGAAAATTAATTACTATATGTAGACGCGATTGCATCATCAAATGCATGACTGCCAACCGAAGTTTAATGGGAGGTATATTGAAAATAGTGATGTTATCTGAAATGCTGCCTGCTTATATGGTAGTCAGACTGCTGTATTAGTCAGTTGTGGTTACGTCTTGGGCAGTGTTTATTGACGCACTGAACAGTTAGGCGCAGTATTTATAACGGACACTGGAAACAATCATGAACCATCTGGAAAATCTGGAACAATCGGCAGGACACTCGGCCAGGCAGGACGTCGGGGCCCATAGAGCCAATCCCCCTCCCACGTCCACCGCCAGTAGGGGCGCGAGGGGAGTTGTGGCAGGTCGGGGCGAGAGTAGATAGGTAAATGCGGGTCTGGAATTGGCGCCGGTACGGCGCCAATCTTGTATTTTAATATGGGACTCTCAAGCAGGCCGAGCCTTGGACTAAGTTGCTATAGTGAAATGCAGGCCATGTATGTTGTAGGACAGACATGTGACCAAGTTGTTTGTGTTGTTGTGCAGATCACACATGTGGCAGAAATACCAGGCCTATATGCATGTGACTGTGTTGTGGACATTGTTGTGTATACCAGACTGCTATGCAGTTAATTCCTATTATGTACAGAGCCCATAGAACTGTTTGAACGAAACCACGTGAGAATAGTCGGCCCTGACTTGTATACGAAATGCTCAGCAGTATAGAGCAAAATCCCCAGTCCAAAGCACATTCCTATTATGTACAGAGCCCATAGAACTGTTTGAACGAGACCATGTGACAATAGTCGGCCCTGACTTGTATTGGAAATGCTCAATAGTATAGAGCAAAATCCCCAAGTCCAAAGCACACATCCATTCACGCGGAACTAAACCCTATCACGCATCTGCGCGCATGTCACAGACACGTGTACAATGAAACACAATCCTGCTAATATCAGCTACAAAGAACTCAGTCCAAAGCACACACACACGTGTGCACAAGGAGGTGCACTTACAAGACCACAGAATGAGCATAAAAGACATGCAAAGTGCACCACAACTTCAGTTTACAGACAAGCTCACAGAAAGAAGGAAGCAACATCAACGACGACGGCGGCGCCAATGACGACGACGGCGACGCTCGCAAAGACAACGACATGAACAGCTCCGACGACGAACTGCTATACAACGCCGCACAGAGATACGAAGAAGAAAGCGCGCGTCGGCTATCCCCACGCCCACAGACAGATGGTGACGTCACAACAATTTCCGACAGCGACGTATCAGACGACGGCATGAACAGCTCCGATGACGAACTGCTATACAACGCCGCACAGAGATATGAAGAAGAGAGCGCGCGTCGGCTATCCCCACGCCCACAGACAGATGGTGACGTCACAACAATTTCCGACAGCGACGTATCAGACAACGGCATGAACAGCTCCGATGATGAACTGCTATACAACGCCGCACAGAGATACGAAAAAGAGAGCGCGCGTCGGCTATCCCAGCGCCCACAGTCAGATGGTGACGTCATAACAATTTCCGACAGCGACGTATCAGACGACGGCATGAACAGCTCCGACGACGAACTGCTATACAACACCGCACAGAGATACGAAGAAGAGAGCGCACGTCGGCCATCCCCACAGACAGGTGGTGACGTCATAACAATTTCCGACAGCGACGCATCAGACGACGACGTGGACGACACAGAGCAAGGACAGACCACACAACTGCCACCAACAGGTTGGTGCACAGCGTTTACTTTTAAATTTTCCAACACCTGTAGGGAAAACATCATTTGGAACTACAGTTATAGTATCGCAATAAGGATTATAATGTTCATAGGTTCAGTCATGCCAATGCGTAGATAGTTTGAAACATCTTTGCTACTTATTTGTCACTCGTCCGCCAAATATTTCGTTTCCGGAAAGAGCAATGCGACTCTGTAAGTTCTGCAGTGGTTTGACTGTTTACTGCATCGATACAAATTCTGTTCTGACTGCAGGAAGATGTCAAATCATGGGCGATACACTCGTCAGACTTGTTTCCGAGATATGTGTAGGCCTATAGAGTTAGTGACTTACTAACTGGCATTGCGCCGACACGGTGTTATTGGGAACTTACGAGGGTGACTGAATAAGTTTAATTTTCCTAATATTGAGTTCGATTTCGTAGTCATTGGTCATTGCAGCATTGTGGCATAGTGTAGTGGTTAGCACGTTGTTCGACCAGCATAGTTAATCGACACTGGGACGCGGTTAGTACCTGGATGGGTGACTGCCTGGGGGGGCGGCTAAACCATCTCGGTATGCAACAAGTCACCTAGGTCAACTCAACCTTCCACCCCTCCAAGGGAGGGGTAGGTAAATCTAATACTGACCTGTATGGTGGGGGTTAAGGCGGGGTACGTCGGGTGGCATGTAGCACTGTGTGATCCCATATGGCAAGTGACACTCCATAGCTGTGAGATGGAGTTCCATTAACAGTTATACACTTTCTTTACCTTTACCTTTTACTGCAAGCTCAACACCATTACACCAATACGTATGGCGTAGCACCTAGACCTACCTCACTTAGACCTACTTTTTTAAAAAAAGTTGGCAATTAGTTGGAAAAGTTTAACAATATTTTTAGTTTAGTTAACTAATTCTGAAAATTAGTTTGCAACTAAAAGTTTAAAGATGTTTTAGTTAAAAATTTAGTCTAGTTTAACTAATAAGAAATTAGTTAGTTGTCCACCACTGGTGAGCAGAACATCGTATTACATTCGCAGATTGTAACGAATGCAGTGGAGGACCGTCCGGGAGTACAGCATCACGCATATGTCGCCACTGCACCAACTGCGGCGTCAGATCAAGTGAAGAACTATGCAAGAGATGTCGAGAATTCTCCAGGTGCCGATGCTGCAAACGACACTTACCAGCAAAATATTTCGAACGCGATGACAAGTGCCGTTCATGTTGCAACA
>Ga0209788_1000518_pt1 | contig 10345 bp, 3 predicted proteins | sample WorMetLIZISLAND1_2_FD_187415 | JGI IMG/M metagenome (GOLD analysis project Ga0209788, IMG submission 187415) | Marine gutless worms symbiont microbial communities from Max Planck institute for Marine Microbiology, Germany - Olavius clavatus LIZARD... ...
TAAAGGGTATATGCCCATGGCGGGTCACCTGGCGGAGAACGGGCTGATTGTCGGTGATGCGTTTCGCCAGGGTAACGAGGCGCCGGCGTCGGGGAATCTTGAGTTTATCCGGTATTGTCAGCGTCAGCTGCCCAAAGGCAAAAAGATCACGGCGCTTCGGGCCGACAGCGCTTCGTACCAGGCGGAGATTTTCAACTATTGTAATGCGGGCAAACGCCGGATTGAATTTGCCATTGGGGTATCGAAAGACGAGGCGGTGGTCCGGCAGATCCAAAGCCTTGGCAACCGTGACTGGCGGCCGTACGGCAATGGTTTTATTGCCGAGACGGTTCATTGCATGAACAAGAGCCAAGAGGCTTTTCGTTTGATTGTGGTTCGGCGTCCTGTGCAGGGCAAACTGTTTGATGAAGAGCCGTTAGCAGCGCACTACACAGCCATTGCAACCAACCGAACCGAAGATGCCGGGGAGGTGTTGCATTGGTACCATCAGCGCGGTCAATGCAGCGAGAACCGGATCAAGGAGTTGAAGCTGGGGTTTGGCCTGGAACGGATGCCGTGGGGTGAGTTTGGCGCTAACGCGGTTTTTTTCCGTGTGGGTGTATTGGCGTACAACGTGGGCCGACTGTTTTTACGGAACACGCTGGATCAGACCTGGCATCGCCACGAGGTACAAACGCTTCGCTGGCGGCTTTATGAGACGGCGGGCAAGGTAGTGTATCATGCGGGCGCATGTTGGTTAAAGGTGCGACGGGACATGGAGGGGTTGTTTTCCGGTATCCGGCATCGGAGCTGGTTGTTTGCCGAGGGATAGGGGCCGTCAGGCAATATCTTTTTTGAGTTGGGGTGGATAGTTGTGCCCGGAGGGCGGGTATTTGTTGTTTTTTTGGAATCATCGCGTCGTCGCTGTTCCATAATCATCATGCCGGGATGATTTTATAGCGATTAGGGCTGTTTTTTGGGCCGACATGGGCCCATGAACCGGTTTGCACAAAATCAATCGCGGATTTTGGGATTTCAGAGACAGCTTGCAAAGTGTTGGTAGGTCTGGTATATATGAAATACAGAAAAAATTGGGTGTCTGGCGGGTTGGTGGCCGTATCTGTGGCACGTTGTGCGATTTCGTTTCAGGCCACAAACCGGGGCAGAGGCATTGAAAACGGACGAAATGGGGGTACAGTAAGGTCTTTTGGAAGCTTTCGCCGCATAATTCGGGAAAAAATTCTCCTGAAAAATCAATTTACCAACTTCCAATATCTTCCCGTATTCATCTAACTCTAATTTCATATTAAGCCTTTTTTGGGATTCTGCGATATTGCATTAATCTCATCTGGCATAAATGCACCAAAAAGGAAAATAAAAAGATGGGATATGACAAGAGGTTGAAGCTGTTCATTAGCTACTCACATGAAGATGAAGGCGATAAAGATAAGTTTAAAAAACATATTAAACCTCTTGAACGACTGATAGATGTTTGGGATGACCGAAAAATATTGGCTGGGCAAGATTTCCAAAACGAAATCGATTATAAGTTTAAAAATATGGACATTTTTTGTCTGTTAATTTCGGCAAATTTTATCTCCTCTGTTGCTTGCATGAATGAGCTAAAAGAGGCCGCAATCTTAAAAAAGAAAAAGGGGGCAACTGTTGTCCCAATAATTCTATCTCCTTGTGCATGGCAAGATATTGACAAAATCAAAGGCGTTCTGGCATTACCCACAGATGGGAAGCCAATTTCATGTTATAAAGATTCTGATTATGCTTGGCATATTGTTTATACAGAGCTTAAACGAGTTGTTGAAAAAGAATTAATCACTCGTAAGCTAAAAATCACCGACTCTTTTAAGTCTTTTTTAACGAATATGGAAATGCTTACTAAGGCTCATTCTAAAAAAGAACAAGTTCTGCTAGATGATATTTTTATTTATCCAGAGTTAGAGGAATACAACGAATTAGACATGGGTAGCGGAAAGATTAGTTCAAATAAATTATTAGACATTGTGCTCGACCAGTCAAAGATATTAATAGCCGGGGAGAATCAATCTGGAAAGACCACGTTATGTAAGAAATTATTCCTTGAGTTGAGATCAATCTGTTTTATTCCTATCTACATTGCTGATGGTAAAAATCAATATCGAGGAGTAATTGAAAATAAAATTAAAAAAGCGTTTAATGAGCAATACGTCGGTGCTTCATATGAAGAAATAGATAGGGAAAGAATAATACCAATTTTAGACAACTTTCACCAAGCAAAACATAAAAGAAAGCTTATAATAAGCCTTGTTCAGTATGATAAGCAAATTGTCATTGTGGATGATATCTTTTGTTTGAATATTCGGGATGAAAGCCTAGTTGAGATATTTTCTCGATATAAAATAAAGGAATTTATTCCTTCATTACGAAATAAGCTAATAGGCAAATGGATAAGTCTCACTGACAAATCAAACAATGGCAACCAAAACCTTAAATATAGGGAAATTGATGAGACAACAGAACGAGTGAATACTTCATTAGGAAAAGTCTTCGGTAGCGGAATAATGCCGTCTTATCCATTCTTCATTTTAGCCGTTATGACTACATTTGATGCGTTTGCAAAGCCGCTTGATCAAGAAATAACGTCCCATGGTTACTGCTATCAAGCAATGATTTATTTGTATTTAAGAAAAAATAAGGTTAAAAATGAAGACATAGATTCCTATGTAAACTTTCTTACGGAATTGGCGTTTTATTTTTTTAAAGAACAAAAGGAAACTATCTCACCGGACAGATTAGATGGTTTTATAGCAGATTATAAAAGAGACTTTAACCTTTCGATCAAAGAAGACATTTTATTAGAAAAACTTAGGCTAGCGACTATATTTGGGCAAAACAATTTTGGAAATTATTTGTTCCCCCAGTTATATATATACTACTATTTTGCTGGAAAATACTTGGCCGAAAATTTGGATACAAATAAAAGACGGATTGATGCTATTATCAAAAATCTCCATAAAGATGAAAATGCATATATAGCAACTTTTATTTCGCATCATTCAAAAAGCTCTTATATTCTTGATGAAGTGGTGCTTAACGCCATGCTTTTGTTTGAAGAGTATTCTCCCGCCACACTAACTAAAAATGAGCTGTCTTTCTTTGATGATTCTCTGGATAATTTTGTCCGGATAGAATTTCCAAAGCCAAAGAGTTCACCTGAAAAAGAAAGAGCAAAAAGACTAAAACAGCAAGATGATGTCGAGGAACAGTTACATGAGACAAAAGAAGATGGGAGGGAACCCAGTGATGATAATAGCAGTTTTGATTTGGATATTAGGCGTGGTATAAAAACTGTTGAGGTGATGGGCCAAATCCTAAAAAACCGCGAAGGTTCCTTGAAAATACCAAGAATCGAAGAAATATTTCGGGAAGCCATAAATGTTTACTTACGGTTTTTAATGTCATTTTTTGAGCTTATAAAAAAACCTGAAAACCAAAAAGAAATTATTGGATATTTGTCTGACAATTTTAAAAAGCATATCGCTACGAAGCAAGAAAAAGGTTTGCAGGAAAAAAAGTTTCTACAGTTAGCTACGGAATTTTTTTGGGCCGCAAATTTCGGTGTTGTCTATACAGTTATTTGGAAAATTATCCGAACAACAGGCTCAAACAAACTTACTTCTATAATTAATAACGCTTGCAATGACCTTAAAACCCCTGCATCGTTTTTAATCAATCACGGGATACTAATGTGGTATAATAAGAATTTGCAGGTAGCGAATATTGCTCAGGCTGTTAAAGACAATGAGTTTTCAGATACTGCAGAAAGAGTGCTAAAAATACTGGTATATGATCACAGCTTAATACATTTTCTTAACTATGACGAGAGACAAAAAATTGAAAACATTCTTAAAATACCTCAAAATAAATTATTGACGATGAAAGCGAAGGCCAAAGAGAAAATTAACTGAGGCAACCAAGTCAACAATCTAGCGATTTTACCGGTGGATGAAAGGAGCTAAAAAGACCCTATTGCTAAGAGAGCTAAATAATCGATGAGTAAGGATGAAAGAGCTATATTATTTGAAGATTATTTTAATACAAAGCATCTCATTACCGATTGGCCTTGCGATACCCCAACTGATCCAGCGCAATAATCCACTTGCAAATGTTGGCCGAGCCCTCCACCATGTAATAGGTCGGCGTGTCCCGATAGATACGCGCCACCGGATACTCGGTGGAATAGCCATAGGCGCCCAGAATGCGCATGGCGTAGTTGGCGCAGGTGTTGACCGTTTCACCGGCAAAATACTTGGCCTTGGCCACGTCCAGGCCGTTGTTGCGCTTGCCTTGGTCCTTGGCCCAGGCCGCCTTGTAAACCAGCAGGCGTGAGGCGTCGATCCCGGTGGCCATTTGGGCCACCATATCCTGATTCATCTGAAACTCCCCGATGGCCTTACCGAACTGTTTACGGTCGTTGCAGTACCTGGTGACCACATCCAGGCAGGCCTGGGCCACGCCCACCGCTCCGGCTGCCGCCGACAGGCGGGTTTGGTTCAATGAGCCAAAGACAATTTCGGCTCCCAGGCCGGGTTTGCCCAGCAGGTTTTCTTTGGGAACCCGGGTGTTGTCCAGAAAGACCTCGCCAGTCGGTGAACAGAACGAACCCATTTTGTCCAGCCGGGTGGTTTTGACGCCGTTAAAGTTCTTGGGTTCAATCACAAAGGCGGACAATCCCTTGGAACCGGCGTCGATGTCGGTATAGGCGTAGTAGATCAAGACATCGGCCACGTCAGCATTGGATATCCAGGTCTTGGAGCCGTTCAGCAGCCAGTGGTCGCCCTTTTCTTCGGCCGTGCTGGTCATGGCCATGACGTCCGAACCGGCATCCGGCTCGGTGATGCCGAAGCCGCCGATCAAATCGGCCGTGCACAAGCCCGGGATGTACTTCTTCTTTAACGCATCACTGCCGTAGGTAAAGATGGTGTCGGCGCAGCCCAGGACCTGCATATTGACCTGAACCCGGAGCGAGCTGCACACCCGGGCGATCTCTTCCGTGACGATCATGGCCGCCAACCAGCCCATACCCTCGCCTTCGTATTCTTCGGGAATCACCGTACCCCAAAAACCCAGCTCGCCCATGGGCTTGATGGCCTCTTCGTAGGGAAAGTAATGCGCCTCATCCCACCGGTCCACGTAGGGCGCGATCTTCCTGTTGGCAAATTCCCTTACCGCCGTTTGAAGCATCTGCAGATCTTTGGGCAGTCCGAAATCCATGATCCTCTCCTTGAATTGATGATTCTAGCAATTAATCGAAAAAATCCGTATCCCTCCCGCGGCCATCTTTTCCGTAACGGCCACGGCTGTTTTAATAAACAGGATCAAATAATCATTAGCCCATTACCGGGCGTTTTGACAGGGTACGACAAAGTGGCGTGGTAAGATTGGGTCGAAAATTTAATTTGCGCTTGACCCGGGAGTTGGTGTAAACGAGGTAACCTGCGTTACTTATATGGAAATCGGATCTTAGGAGCGGAAAACCGTACTTCGAGGCATTATTGCGATGAAACCGCGGCAAACCGATCTTACCTTTTTTACCAACGACGAAACAGGTACATTACTGGATCGTTTCAAGGCGACACTGAAAGACGCCCGCTTTTTCGATGCGCTGGTAGGTTATTTTTGCGCCAGCGGTTTTTATCAGTTGCATGAGGCGATAGCACCCCTGGACAAGGTTCGTATTTTGGTGGGCCTCGGCGTGGACCGGGAATCCTTCCAGGCCGTAAACAGCTTTCGCACACAATCAACCCTTGATTTCGAATCGCCCAAGAGCGCCAGAACAATCTATCAAAACAACCTGATTGATGAAATTGAAACCACCGGGGAGCCGGATGAAAAACTTGAAATCGGTTTAAAACAATTTATCCGATTTCTCCAAACCAACTGCCCCGATCCGGAAAAAGACAGCGCAGCCGGGGGAAACGGCAAGAAGCTTGAGATTCGGGCGTTCCCGACCCGGAACATCCACGCCAAGGTCTACATCGGGCGATTTACGCCGGAAGACCGCCAATTCGGATTTGTCATCACCGGTTCCAGCAATTTTTCCTATTCCGGCCTGGTGGGCAACCGGGAATTTAACGTCGAGCTGAAAGACCGCCGGGATGTGGCGTTTGCCCTTGATCAGTTTGAAGCGCTGTGGGCCGAGTCCGTCGAGATATCCGCAACGTTTATTGACACCATCCAAAACAGAACCTGGCTAAACGATTCAATCACCCCGTACGAACTCTATCTGAAGCTTGTTTATGAGTACATGCAGGAAGATATCAACCTGCAGGACACCATGGAATTTATCACGCCCGAAGGGTTTATGGACCTGGACTACCAGAAACAGGCGGTCCAACAGGCGTATAAAAAGCTTGCTGAATATAACGGCGTATTTCTTTCCGATGTCGTCGGGCTGGGGAAAACGGTTATTACCGCCCGGCTGCTACAGCAGGTCAAAGGCCGGATACTGGTCATCTGTCCGCCGGTTTTGAAAAGCGACTGGGACAGTTGCCTGCATGACTTTCGTGTATCGGCCATGGTGGCGTCATTGGGAAAACTGGACACGATTTTTGACTTCGGCGTCGACCGTTTTGATTACATCGTGGTGGACGAGGCGCACCGCTTCCGCAATGACCGGACCGGAACATATGCCGACCTGCTCGATATTTGCCGAAACAGGAAAGTCATCCTCGTTACGGCCACGCCGTTAAACAACACCATTGACGATATTTTCGCCCAGCTCAAACTGTTTCAGGCGCCGAAAAGTTCAACCATCCCCGGCATTCCCGATCTGGAACGGTTTTTTGCAGCGTTACGCAAACGGTTCAAGGGGCTTGACCGCAACGATCCCGAATACAACAAAACCATAAGAGCCGTTTCAAGAGAGATTCGGGAACGCATTCTCAAACATGTCATGGTGCGTCGAACCCGCAGTGATGTCATGAACTATTTTACGCGGGATATCGAAACACAAGGCCTGTTTTTCCCGGAGATGGAGGAACCCAGGCGCATTGTATATGAATTTGAAGGTCATCTGGATACCATCTTCAACACCACGGTTCACCGGCTGATCGGTTTCCGGTACGCACGATATATACCGCTGCTTTACTATTGCGGGAGCAAACCGCTTACGGAATTTGAACGCCAGCAGCAGCGCAATGTCGGTAATTTCATGAAAGGTATCCTGATCAAACGGCTGGAGAGCAGTTTTTACGCCTTCCGCAAAAGCGTTCGTCGATTTATTGAATCCTATGAGCAATTCATCGGCATGTACAACACCGACACGGTTTACATCAGCAAAAACGCCAACGTGTATGAATTGCTCGATAACGACAACCTTGAAGCGCTTGAGCGCCTGTTGGAAGAAGAGAAAGCCGCCAAATACGACGCCGGGGATTTCCGCAAAGAGTTTATTGAAGACCTTACCCACGACTTGCAGTTGCTGAAAGAGGTGGAGGCGCTATGGCAAAACGTTGCGAATGACCCCAAAATCGATGCGCTGATTCGGAATGTAACATCAGACCCGGTATTGAAGGATCGCCGGCTGGTTATTTTCTCCGAATCACTGGAAACCGGAGAATACCTGTTTGATCAGTTAAACACCGAATTCCCCGGAGAGGTCATCTTTTTCAGCAGCCGCGGCGGGCGGGCCGGAGCGCCGCCGGTGACACACAGCGCGGAGCGAGCGCGGGAGATGATCCGGGCGGCGTTTGATCTCACCCGGCCCGGGAAGAAGGGCGCTTTTCGTATATTGCTTTCCACGGACGTGCTGGCCGAAGGTATCAACTTGCACCGCGCCAATGTAGTGATCAACTACGATCTGCCCTGGAATCCCACCCGCGTGCTGCAGCGGGCGGGCCGTATCAATCGCCTGGGAACCGAACACGCCAACATTTTCATTTACAATTTTTTTCCGACTTCCCAGGCGGACGCGCACTTGGGGCTGGAAGCCAACATCACCAACAAAATCCGGATGTTTCATAACATCCTTGGTGAGGATGCCAAGTATCTGTCCGGCGGCGAGGAGATCGGCAGCCAAGAGTTGTTCGACACGTTGAACCATAAAAAGAGCTATACCGGCGAAGGCGGCGGGGAGGAGGGCGACAGCGAATTGGAATACCTGGAAATGATGCGCTCTTTGCGGGATCAGCAGCCGGAGATGTTTGAAAGGATAAAGCGGCTGCCCCCAAAGGCCCGTTCCGGCGCGGTTGTGGATACGCTGACCCGGGACCAACTGGTCACCTTCTTTCGCATCGGCGCCCTGAAAAAATTCTACCTCAACCAAGGCGGAGACAGTTCCGAGATCACCTTTTTCGATGCAGCCAACATGCTGAAATGCGAACCGGAGACCCCGCGCGCACCCCTCCCGGACCACTATTTCCAATGGCTGAAAACCAACAAGCGGCGTTTTGAACAAGACACCCGGCAAGATGAGGTTGGCGGCGCAGGCGGCGGCCGGTCCAATGCCGATTATATTCTCCGGCGTGTGAGGGATAAAAATTTCCGTAAATGCCCCGCCTTTACCCACGACGACGAAGCCTTTGCCGATGGGGTCAAGAAGATGCTGGAACAGGGGCTGATGGCCAAAAAAACCGCCCAAATCATTAAAAAGGAGATCGAGAACACCGAGGACCCGTTACAGGCGCTTGCCCTGTTGCGCAAACATATCCGCGTTGTTGATGAGGGGAAACGGCAAAGCGCCAAACAACACGCCCCACGGCGGGAAATCATTCTCTCCGGCTACCAGCTCGGAGACAGGCGCTAACCGCCATGACCGTAAACAGCCACAACGAACGATGAAAGTCTTTCTTTTTGTACATATTTGGTAAGACTTTTCATATAAAATTACCATCGTCTGAAAGACGATGGGTTTGTGGTGCGTCAACGTTATTGTAATGATCGGTCGGAAGGCCACCCCATTTATGGGGTGGTTGTTTACGCCGACTGGACGAAACCACCGGCTTTCGCCGGTGGTGATCCGTTGAATCTGAAAAAGAGTGAATTGCCATGAATAGAGAGCAGGCGCGGAAACGGATCGAGGATCTGTTTCACCGGCCGTTTGACCGGGAGCGGTATCAACGTTTTCTGCAAACACTTTTGAATGATTACCAGCCACGCAACAAACATTATGCCGGCAACTTTATTTCCGACGCCTACAAACGCCATGTCAGCCAATATTGGCGCTTAGGGAAATATGCAGACCCCGAAGGGGAGGAACTGGATCTGCTGGTCGTGCAGGTGAAAAACCGGTCCACGCTGGAACGGGCGCGCGCCGCTGTAAGGGCTTTTGCCGTCAATCGTCTTAAGAAATTTGCCAAACAGGCCTCGCTGATCGCCTTCTACGCCAAGGATGACAATGGCGCGGACTGGCGCTTTTCCTTCGTGAAAATTGAGGACACCGCCTATAAAGACGACAAGGGAAGAGTCAAGCTCAGGGAGGATATAACCCCCGCAAGGCGCTGCTCCTTCCTGGTGGGCGCGCACGAAAGCAGCCACACGGCCCAAAGCCGGCTGGTGGGGATTTTGCAAAATGACCAGAAAGACCCCACGCTGGAAGAGATTGAAAACGCCTTTAACATCGAGAGCGTCACCAAGGAATTTTTTCTTGAATACCGGGATCTCTTTCTGCGCGTCAAGGAGGCGCTGGATGTCGCCGTTGAGGGCAGCCCGGCGGCAAAAGCCGATTTTAAGAAAAAAGGCGTCGATACGGTCAATTTCGCCAAAAAGCTGTTGGGCCAGATCCTATTTCTCTACTTTTTGCAAAAAAAGGGCTGGTTCGGCGTGGGCCGCAACAGGCCCTGGGGAACCGGCCCGAAAAACTTTTTGCGGCAATTGTTTCGCAAAGCGCATGGAGTATACGCCAACTTCTTCAACGACATTCTGGAGCCGCTCTTTTATGAAGCGCTCCGCTTAGACCGCGGCCACGAAGGCCACTATTACAGCCGGTTCAACTGCAAAATCCCCTTTCTAAACGGCGGGCTGTTCGATCCCGTCGGCGATTACGACTGGGTCAACGCGGATATTCTTTTGCCCGACGATCTCTTTTCCAATGAAACCAAAACCAGGGCGGGCGATACCGGCGCCGGCATTCTCGATGTCTTTGACCGCTACAACTTTACCGTCAAGGAGGATGAACCCTTAGAGCGGGAAGTGGCCATCGACCCCGAGCTTCTCGGCAAGGCCTATGAGAAATTCAACGCCATCCGGCCCGACAATTTTGATGAATTTACCAAGGCATTAAAGAGCGGCAAAAAAGGCGAGGAAAATAAATTCAACAAGAAATTCGGCGTCTATTACACCCCCCGTGAAATCGTCCATTACATGTGCCGCC
>Ga0209788_1000519_pt1 | contig 10344 bp, 7 predicted proteins | sample WorMetLIZISLAND1_2_FD_187415 | JGI IMG/M metagenome (GOLD analysis project Ga0209788, IMG submission 187415) | Marine gutless worms symbiont microbial communities from Max Planck institute for Marine Microbiology, Germany - Olavius clavatus LIZARD... ...
TAATAACATAATATCACACCAAACATCGTTGTTCTTGTTGAATGTTTTCTGTGTGTAATTACTATCTTGATCTTACCAGTTATTTTTACCTATTTTGTTATTTTCTCCACATAGCTGTTTTCCTGTTTTTACTTAAAACCTTTAAGGCACTGAATGGCCTTTTATGTGCTGATGTGCCGTTAAGAAACTACTCACTCACTGTAATTACTATCTGTTATGTGTTGACTGCAGCCAGTTTCATATTTGAATCTATGCTGCGACCTAGTACATTGGAGCACAGTCTGAGGCAGCTGCACATCCCAGCACATGATCTGATGGTTCGTAGATGAGACTTAATTTAATTGCTCAGTATCCTCTGTATTGCTAGCCAGCATTTTTTCTGTAGTGAATTAACGAAGAGAATGCATGCTTTTGAACATTGGTGTTGGAGGATGCTGAAAATCAGTTGGAAAGACAAAGTTTCAAAAGCACATTTTGTGAAAAAAAATCAGAAAAAGAACCACGATTCTACAGGGAAATAGCATGACAGAAACTGGCTTATGCTGAACACGTGCTAGAGAGGAAGTGGTGGTAGAAATGCATTGGTAATACTGGAAGGAAAAATTAAGGGCAAAAAAGCAAAAGGTAAACCGAAGAGAATGTGGTTTGATGACATCAGGCAATGGACATTGCTGAAAGATTATGGTGAAGTTAAACAAATTGCTGAGTATGGATGACACATGATGATGATGAGTGAATTGTTATGTTGGCTGTGAATGTTATTATTACAATAGTGACACTGTATGTTATATGCATCACACCATTCATGTGTTCTAAATTTAATCTGTGTTGATTATAGCTACCGGTATCGTTTAGTTTATTGTTTGCTAACTGCACACAATGATGATTTGGTGTATTTGTGTTTCCAGCAATTACTGCTGTGTCTTCTGCTGACTGATAGTAAGCTGTCACTGGTCGATGTCAAACTGCTGCATTCACTTGTCATGTCTCTCTATGACATTCGGGGTATCTACTTCATTACAGTTGTATTATTCTTATGGATGGTTGTTTACATGTTACAGTCAACTGGTGTTACAGCATTTTTGTGCCATTAATTGTCTGTCTTCTTTAGCTGTCTTGTTTTGCTGCTGTTCAGTTACAATAAATGTTATGCTTCAGAACTGTTGTAGGCCTGACATTCTTTCATCGATGGTTATTATTTTTTGGTTCTGTGTCATGTAATGTATTTGGCAATTATTTGTCTATTTGTCAACATAAACAAGCTTTAACACTGTATGTTGGGCATTAGGAGAGACATTGTCATTGTCTCTTAAAATGTGTCAGTGCAGACACATAGATTGTCATATGGTTAGTGATTTGCTAGGAGCTTGTTGAAGTGGAGTGGTCACTGTACCCTCTCACCTCCAATAGACATCTTCTGAGCTGTTATGATTGATGGAGGATAAGAGGGAAGGTTATCAGAACTGTTTAGTGCTCTAATGTGTACCACAATTATACACAGTTATAAGCACACACATATGAGCAGTTCTTACCGGTGTACTAGCTACTAGGGACTGCTAGTGATTTAGGTTTAGTTAAGGTTTTTTGTGTGTTTTACTTACCTAGGGCCAGTTTATTGTTTTGCATTGTTTTTACCAGTGCAGGACTGCAGGTGATTGTCTGTAAAGACTTGTCTCTGAAATGACCTATTATGTGTCAAGCAGGACTTAGAACTCTACTCAGTCATTCACTCACTGGTCACTGTGTGTACCATGTCAGATGTGAGTCAGTCGGATGTGAATTGGTGGTCATCATATCGAGATGCGTGCACTCAGTCACAGCATATTCTGTCAGCGCTCATTATGGCACTTGTTGGGCGTCGTATTGTCACTGAGTCGAACCTGAAATCATCACAGGTCATACATCTGATGACTTCCCCATTGTGTTGGTAACAAGTTCGTAACATTAACAACAAGTCTGTAACAAGTCTGTAACAAGTTGGCGACTTTCCTGTAGCAAGTAGCTTAATAGCCTTGATCTTACCAGTTATTTTTACCTATTTTGTTATCTTCCCTACATTGTTTTTACTCAAAACCCTTAAGGTACTGAATGGCCTTTTATGTGCTGATGTGCCGTTAAGAAACTACTCACTCACCCGTAGCAAGTCTGCAACAAGTTATCAACTTCCCTGGGGCAAATTTTCCCAAAATGCATTACACCAGTTTCCCCATAGCAAATCCATAACAAGTCTGTTGTGCCATGTCGTTCCCGAATTCCATTACAACGAATTGATGCCATCTTGTTATGGACTTGTTAGCGACAGCGAACTGTCTTGACGTGTCAAGATAGTTTGCTGTGTCGCTAACAAGTCCGCAACAAGTTGGCAACTTCCCCGTCTACAGGGAAGCTATGGGGAAATGTGTCTAATGGATTGTGAGCATTACAGCCATGTTAGAGCAGCAGATTGTTTGTTGGAGTTACAGGAGTCGGCAGTTGAAGTCGTGACCAGTGCAGGCGACATGTCTAGCATCAACTGTGACTTGTCTGACTGGGAGTCAGTTGTGATGGAACATGAACATTGGACCGTCTTAGTCCGCCAGCTGGAAGATTTGCTTGCAGTCCAGTCACTGTTACTGATGAGACCTGCACCAGACAGCATCAGCAAGCCGCCATGGGAACCGGAGACACTTAGCATCACCTTGAAGAGAGTTCTTGATGGTGGCAAAGGTGAGTCAGTGTGTAAAGCTGCTGGAGTGATGACTTTGTCATTGATTTTAGTCACTACTGGTGCTTTGAAGTCAGTCATACGTTTGACAATGCTGCACTGCTATTGCTTGATAGATTTCTAGTTGTGTCAGTTGTCTGTGAATGAAACTGAGCAGGATTGCGTGTTTCAGGTATGATTCCAGAGTTTGTAGCCAAGTGGATAAGTGGACATGGAATGCCTTCATCATATCTGTGTCTGATGTCTGGTGAAGTTGAACAGTCAGTGACTACACACAGTGGCTTTGCTGACCGTCAGCGTGCCGGCCTGCTGACCAGTCGCTCCCTGTCAGTCACCAGCAACCCCATCAGCAGTGAGTGACCATACTGACCATGTTTGATCAGTAGGGACCACCGTTTTCCGCGGAATGCGGAATTTTGAGCCAGGCCACTGAATTTCTCAGTTTCCGTGGAATTTCCACGTTTTCGCGGAATTTTGCACAGTTCGGTACTGGCCGGTGATAAGCGGACAAATACGGAGCATTTTGGTCGGGTTCAGGCGGCCATAGAAAATTACTTACCACCTGTAGACATGATTGCGCTGTGAAATACATCACTAATGTGTATGCAGTCCATTTGAGAATGTTGTCCGTCCATGTTGTTTTCGGTCTACCTCTTGTGCAAGATCCCAGTGTTGTTCCTTACATTATCTACTCCTCCAAACTCTCGACTTCTTTCTCATGATATGTCCACAATATGTTAACCTCCTAGCCTTCACTGATACCGAACGCTGAACATTGAGTTTATTACACACTTTTGGCTGGATAGCCAAATAGCTGAATAAATTTTAAAAGTACAACAAAGAAAGCGGGCAAGAAAATCCAGCTTTATCCAGTACCCAGTCATTTGTACACTTTGCAGTCCATGACAGTCTGACAAAGTCCTCGAATTTGTATTTATAGATGCGCAGTATTGTACTGAAAGTGTTTTGTGTTTGTTGATTCAGAACATCTCCAGTACGTTCAGGGTTGTCTGCCATTAACTTTGAGTTCCGACATTTTGATGGCAAACTGTGTGTGGGAATTCATGGTTATATGGAACCGTGATCCTGAAGTTACATATGCCCTTGAGCAAGCCGTTGTTTACCTACGATGTGTTCAGAATTCAGCACTTCAGCATGGTAGTTACTTTCAGTGTCGTATTGTTGCTGCTAGCTTTGTCTTTGGTGGCGGTTTGGTTTAGTGGTAACTTCGTTAAGCACATAGAGCCAGATTAAAGGTAAAAAGGTAAAGTATTGTATAGCTGTTAATGGAGCTTCATCTCACAGCTGCGGAGTGTCACTTGCCATATAGGATCACACAGTGTTACCTGCCACCCAACACAAGTGAATACACTCCACCTTAACCCCAGCCATTCGATTTACCTACCTGAAGGGATGGAAGGCTGAGTTGACCTAGGTGGTTGGTTACATACCGAGATGGTTTACCTGTCAGCAGACAGTCACCCATCCAAGTAGTAACCGTGCCCAGTGTAGAGCAACTACGTTGATCGAGACCAACATGTTAGCGCTGCACCACACAGCCATTTGTGAACATGCTGCTGCTGCTGCTGTCTGATGCTTGTGTTAATGATTTTGTTGATGCTTCTGATGTCGTGAAGATATTTTATCTTTCGGTGAGAGACTGTTGTATTTTTTGTCTTAGGTCTTGCAACAATGGTGTGGCATATGTTCATTGTTAAGAAATTGTCTTCTGCTGCATTTCTTATGGATAAGGTAATGATTTAATATCTATCTGCTATCAGCTGTGTAGCTGATAGGCTTGTGACAGAGAGCTGTTCTGGCAGCTCACATCAGTTGCAAGACACAACTTGTTAGTGACTTAAGCACAGCTTTGCACCAAATGCATTCTATCACCATCACTTGTCTTTTTCATGTGAGTTTGGCTGTGTTGTAATTGTTTTGAAGTGTGTACTAAGAAACGAACATATTTTGAGAAAATACATTTCACTTGTTATGTGTACAGGTTGGAAAAGCTCCTAAAGACAGGCTATGTAGAAAAGTAAGTACTTACTGATTTTGGTTTTCTAATAGAGTCAGAACTCTGTGGAACAGTTTACCAGATCTTGTAGTCAAAGCTGAGTCTGTGAAGAGTTTCAAGGGAAGACTTGACAGATTCTGGAATGATTGGGAAGTTAAATGTAATTCGAAAGCTGACATTGAAGTTACTGAAGTAGAAGTAATTAAGTAATAAATTTTATTTTATAACACTAAATTTTTATGCATGCAGTTTTTCGTTGTATCAGACATCGAGGCAATAAGCCTGCATCCGTTGGAACTTCGTTAACTTAACTTATTGTACTGCTTCCCATACATTGTTGCTGACTGAACCCAGTTCATATTCACCACAACTCTTCTTCCTTACCATTGTTCTTATCTGATCAAGTGGAGTCAACTTGAACTTCTGTTTTCTGATGTCTCAAAAGTATTCAGATGCTATGTAATGTTGAGGGATCACAAATACCAGTGACGCTTGTTTTTGCCTGAAGGTAGAGCTGTTGCTCATCTGCCACTGCCAGTTTAGGCTGAGTTTGCAAGCATTGATGATATGTCTGCTGTGTGTGACTATAACCCAGGGCCGCATTAAGGCTTTGTGGGGCCCTAGGCCATAGGGGAGCGCTACACCAAAAATTTTGGGTGGTCCATATCCCTCCCTGCACCTCCTTTTCCCTTTCCCTCCCCTTTAGCTTTTTGTCTTCTCCCCTTCCCTTAGAAGTAAGCCCCTTAAATATAGTTAGGGGAGTGCTGAAAGCTCCCCAGCCATGGCGTAGTTGGCCTATGCCTTAATCCGGCCGTGCTATAACCACTTGCGTCTTGCATCATATGCCAGAGCATAAATGCATGATTACCACTTTCCAGCATAGCTGCATGATTTGTGCTTGACATAGAAATGTTTGGTTGGTAGGATGTTGGCTTGAGTGAAGTGTCATTAGAGAAGTTTATGGGCCATGCAGTTGAACTGTTGGAAATTATGGACCAGGCAGGTTGCTCTTGATTATAGCTGTTAGTTTTTATGGAGTTATAACTAGTCTTATAATTCATGGTGTTGCCAAGCTCCATTTAAGTAAAGAATGCAGCGTACATGTATTTCAAAAGGTGGTCTACATTAGCAATTGAAAATGTACGCAGCGTAAGTGTAACGATATTCTGAAGAGATGTAGCTGGCTGATCTTGTTGCTGACTTTAAGCAGTTCGGAATCGGCGTCTTAGACTGCAGAAGCCCAGTGCCATCTGGCAATTACTTTTTCACATTTATGTCTTATTATATTTCACCTAACCAATCACCATCGTCCACATTGTAGTTATGGTTCAAAATCTCAGTTCAGCTGAACCACCATCAGTTGAACCGTGTTCAAGTTGGTACAACAAAATTTGAGTTGAACTTGTTTCAAATTGCCGATCGTACATAAACTTGGTTCAATTTAACCGAGATTTGATCGTCGTTGGTGCAACCAGGCCTAAGTGTTAGAGACAGTAGTAGTTTTACGTTGATATATTGTCGGTAATTACCCATGTATCATTAACAACCATGACTTTACAGAAGTATACCGAAGTGTGAGTGATCAGTCATATGTTGACATTGTATGCAAAACAGGCTCAGTTACGTGCGGACGTGCACGAAATGCCCGTGTTCTTGATTGAAGACATCTGGCAAGCCATTCAAGGTCCAACAAGTCTGGTAGAGCTGGCGGTGGAGCAGAAAGAAGCCAACAGTTCTCTTGTTGAGCATCACTATGTCTTCTGCACCTTGTTGCATGCTGTTCTCGTTTTCTCACTCAAGTCCATAAAGCCGTTTTCATTATATGATATTAAGGTACATAATGGTATTGTTTCTATTGCTGTAAACAGTTTTCTGTGGTCATCTAACTGTTTTTAGTGAGATACATGACACATTAATTACCAAATTACCAGCTGCCAGAAGATGTAACATCTTTCCAGTCTGAATACACCTTTCGCCGCCAGCTCAAAACGTGGCTTTTCGAGAAGTCTTTTTCTGGACGTGATCATCTGCATTGATGTGACATATGATTAATATTGTGTTTAATAAAGTGCCTTTGAATTTTTCCATGTTTGAATAACGTGACGTGAGCTAGTTACCACAGGTTATGCCTTTGTACCAAATTTAAGCTTTTTTCTTCTTATTCTGTATCATTCAATTGACTTATCTGCAGAGCGAGCGTATATGGTGTAATTACTTTTTGCATTTAGTTTGAAGTCACACTCTTGGAGAAATTATGCACAACTGGAAGCATGGGTATTTTTTACATATATGTATGGTATGATACTTTAAGCAAAGAAAAATGTGCTGGGGATGATTGTAATGTGTGTATTGTAGGGAAAGAATGCACTCTTCAAGCCACTTCACTCCGTACCGTTGTTGTCGTTTGAAGTTGTAGATGATGCTATCTTAGAAGCACGTTCACAGGTGGTTATTTATTTTATGTACCAATAGCTTACACCTTTCTTGATAAGATTTCATTACTAGTTGCTGTGATACAATATTTGTGCCTTTGATTGAAACTGCAGCACTGTTTGTTTCACTGTTTGTTTCAATACAGTACAATATAGAAATTGGTAATGCACACAATGTCTGTCAGTTGGCAGAATCAGAGGCACAGAGTTACTTTTCACTGGTTGTCATATGGCTTCAGCATCATACAAATCATACTTGATGTTTGTTGGCGTAGAGGTGGCCGTCGACTGACTTTTGTAGTCGTGTACATGTCTGACATCTGTAAAGTAAATAGTGAGAGAAAAAGTGCCTAGCCCAAAGGTGTGGAAACATTTCATTGCATGCATGTCTGTATTGGACGCATGCATGCCTGTGTCATGCCTGCTCAGCTCAGCTTAGGCTGCCTGCCGAGCTGTGACCATCACTTGAATTAGCAAGATGAGGGTTGGAGTTTTGGAGTTGGAGTTTTTGTGATTTATGTGTCAATCTAATGATATCTCAAGATTATGTGATTACTGATTTCTTTTGTGATGTAGTTTGTTTTTTTAGCAGTCAGTTTACATTTGTAATGACTGTGACACTGCATGGCTAGGACTGCAGTTATTGTTTACTTGCTGTTGCTTGTTTCAGTAAATGCTTGGACAGTTCATGAGACTTGATACTATGGTACATTGTGTGTGTGTAGTTTCTGTGCAATATTATCAGTCAGTCTGTTATACTGGCATCATCAGACAGCTCTTCTGTGTCTCCGTCTCATGTTGCTGGCACCGATGTCCATCTAAAGTGGCCTCAGCTCGTACTGAAACTTGCGCCACTGCTCGGCGTGAATGTGGACTTTCTGATGCGTCATTATGTGGTGGAGCTGTATGCAAGTGGACTTGACAAGATTGCTCAGGAGGTCAAGAAAGATTGCGTTTTACTCTGTAATAAGCCATAACTGTAATAACAATAATAATAAGAAGAAGAAGAACAGAGAGACAAGCTTCCTGTACCAAAGGATCTCGATATTGGTGCAGCGCTTCAATGCTGTCCTTTTGCATGACAGTTGCCGGCCGTTGACAGCACAGATTGAAGATCATACTACGTTTCTTATTTCTCATTTAATTTTTGAACTCCCTCGGGATTATATATACCGAGGGTTAAAAAAAACATTTGTAGCTCGCCATAGTGCCGTAACTTCAGAGAACTTGTCTGTTCAGTACAATTGTGTTGTTAGGCACCATATAGCAGGAATGTTATTGCTTAGTTTATATCTTTTCAAGCAACTTAGTAAGTTTTCTTGAGAAAGACTTAAAATATTTGGCACAAGATTATATGACCTCTTGCTTTAATTTTGAGAATAACTAGGGAGATAAAGTCAGTAAAAGTCAGTACAGTAGTGAAGATAAATGTATAAAATGTAGAATAAAAAGTTATAGTGTTGTGTCAGCAGTATAAGTGTGAGTACAGGTTGGTTGATAAGTGTGTAACATGATATATACCGGTACAATGTACACCCCAGCACATTACTAGTGTGTCGTGTGCATAATGCTACTGAAAGCCTTATGTGGTAATTCTGATGGCAGTGGGTGAGCCTGTGAGCAGCAGTGAGCTGATGGCATGATTGTGTGTATGACATAGTGTAGTGGTTAGCGCGTTGGCTTCCATCACCATAGTTAATCGACATCGGGCCTGATTACTACTCGGATGGGTGACTGCTCACGGGCAGGTAAACCATCTGGGTATGTAACCAGCCATCTAGGTCACTCAGCCTTCTACGCTCTGTGGAGTGGTAAAATGTGTATCGGCTTTTGGACTGAGTAATAATAAATGGCGATGGTGGATGTGGTTTCCTATCAACATGCAGGCAGGCCTATGGCTCAAGTCCGTCAACTTGGTCCAAAGGTCGGCAGTCATCTGGCGCTGTTCTGCATTCATCGTGTGAACCGGATGAACTCTCACAATGACTCTGAGTCATGATGACAGCACCATAAACATTGTCCTGGTTATTGTTATTATTATTATTATTTTTATTATGCCCGACAGATGCTAATGTCAGTCAATGCTCACGCTGTGATCGCCTCCGAGCTGCTTGTCATCATTGGCTGTCGACTTGCCCACTTCATCTTTAACTGTGATCCTCCGGGCAGCATTGAACGACTTGCCAAGTGTTCACCGGCCGTCTCAAGCTGGCTTCAGTCCATGGTCAGCAAATCTTTTCAGTGATGAAGTAAACTTTAACTTACATAAAATTGTTGTCACTTTTCACGTGTATCATCGATGATGGTATTGGTGATGATTACTGATGAACACGTTGTGTATTGGGTCTATGTTTGAAGTATTTGTATTTTAACTGAAAACCATTAACCTCAAAAGTGCGTTTACTGTGTAGTTTGATGTAGTGGTTAACACATTGGTTGACACATTCAGTTGCTCTTCATCAGGCCCGGTTACTACTTGGATGGGTGACTGTCTGCTGACAGGTGAACCATCTTGGTATGTGATCCAGATGACAGTGTTACTTCTCTTGGTGTGTCGACACCTTGTCCGCCACCACGTCGCACTTCTCGTGTGCCGAAGCCTCCACTGCATTTTTATGAATAGTTCGATTTGTGACATTTTATGACATTGTTGTTTTTGAAAAGGGGGGAAAGTGTAGTAGAGCATCACTATTAATGTTTAATTACGCACCTCACTTTTCTGCGGGACTAGATTTGTGTTAGTATTATCAGCATGTTTAGTTTGTACTAAGTTGATGTATGATGTTTCTTTCATAAAGTTATTTTCCGTTAATATCGAGTTATTAGTTGTACAAAGTTACTACAGTATGTACCCAACCACCTAGGTCAACTCAACCTTCCATCCCTCCGGGGTAGTTAAATTGAGTACCAGCCTGTCTGGTTGGGGTTGGGGGAGGTGAGTTCACTTGTGTTGAGTGGCAGGTAATATTGTGTGATTCCATACAGCAAGTATGCCCGGTAGCTTAGAGATGACTTGTTCAGGACAGCTATATCGTTTAACTTTTGACCTTTAACCAAGTGCTGTCACATGGCCACAACTAGAGTAACTTGTTACTGTGCTCCCCACTACATTGCCAGCAATTACTGCTATTCGAGATTGGTTATTCTCAAAAGGGTACGTAGGTATTCTGCTGCTTTCAGCAGGTCAGTGA
>Ga0209788_1000520_pt1 | contig 10340 bp, 7 predicted proteins | sample WorMetLIZISLAND1_2_FD_187415 | JGI IMG/M metagenome (GOLD analysis project Ga0209788, IMG submission 187415) | Marine gutless worms symbiont microbial communities from Max Planck institute for Marine Microbiology, Germany - Olavius clavatus LIZARD... ...
ACAGACAGACGGACGGACGGACGACATGCAATCTCAATACCGCGCTATGCACTAGTGCATCGCGCGGTAATAATAGTAATAATAAGTTTTAGTAATAATAATGTCAGCATCCGTCCTTCTCTATTCCACGTCTAACTAGACTATAGCTGTCCTATGTGACCAGTGACTGACTATGTGGTTCTGGGTGGAGGTTACTGTCACTCTAAAAAATAGTACAGTGGCGACGTTGACCCCCACACTGGCAGTCCTAGAAAGCACTGTTGTAGAATACGCCATTTTTTACCGATCGTACTGTTACACAGTAGGATCGGCCAATGGCATCATAATGTCATCTGTCTGTGTGTCCGTCTGTAACGCTGTGCATTGTGGCGCTCAGGGTCGCTGTAGAGAGTTAAAATTTGTACAGTCGTGTCACTAGCAGGCAACTTTCTATTCACTTCTTCGGAGGACATTTTTACTGTAGAATGTATCGTTTAGCCACAAAGCACGCCGAGAAAACGAGCCGACGACAATTCGGTAAGTAGACTACGCCGGCGTATTATATGATGTACACAAAATTAGCATAAGGAGTACGATCGGCCTTCTTAGCAATAACTACGTTCTTGTTTCTTTAGCTGCGGGCGTATCACCGCTACTAACGGAGCGACGGCTAACCATCATAGCTAACAGTGACTCAAACCTCAGAGTAGTAACTCCGGTACCTTTTGAGATCGCACATTATTCAGCCAGCCAGCATACCGCCAGTCTACACGCACAACCTACTGATCTGCAGAACTTGCAGTTTCGGTGTGGTGTTATGCCTTCCCAGTTTTTGGTCGCGAAGTTACGCCCTGCGCAGTGCCGAGGAAGTCTTGTCTGTTATCTGCGCAGCTTTGAACCGCCGCCGACTCTTCAAATTGACATCATTACGTCGTTCAGTCGTCATGTGAGACATGAATCAGGCGTATCGCCGCCACAGCCACTCGCGTCATTCCGTAACGCGAGGCACGTGCGCATGCAGCATCGCTTTTTATGTCGAAAAGAACCTGATCGATTTCGCGTTTTATGTTGTACTTGATTAAGACGACAGTCGCCGTTTTCGGCCACAGTCGCACTTTTCTGCGACAGTGTGGACAGGGCTTTTAAGAGATAAGAGAAGACATGCACGATACGATTCGCTTTATGCACGTCACAATGTCATGGTCGATTGGTCGTTGCTAACTTGCTACGACGCTGTCATCATGAATAGCACGCAGGTTCACCATGTTCCATAAGGGCGTGGCACTTTTATTTTCACAGAAACTTTGGCACAAGTGAATCAGTTTATAGCCGATGGCACTGCCCGCAGTACGATCAGCTATTGGTATCATAATGTCGTCTGTCTGTAAAGCCTCGTCCACGCTGGCGAGTGGCGACTATAGTCGTTGATTTCGGTCACGATTTTACTACTTTCAACCCCCTACACCGACCATATCCCCTCAAACTTCCCACCGCTTGTACCACAGACGTTGATGCCGTCTAGCGAACAAATTTAAACAAACTTACGGCTCTGTTACTTATTTACGTGATTTGTGTTTTTGTGCCTTTGTACTTCGTTTCTGTTTCTTCATATGGGTCACGTTGCCTGATACATAACGAATGAGTGAACGAATGAATTTACTTGATTTCAGCTTTAGTCCACTTTTACTGCCCTTTGGGCTTGACTTTCGCGTAATTAAACGAAAGTACGATCGGCCGTCTCAGTAATAGCTGAACTTCTTTCATTTTTGCATTCAAAGACGAACTGAATGGCAGAGTATGACACTACAGTACACTGCCGCGGCTCTTGTGATTTTTAACGGGCGCCTAATAAGTGTAGTAACTAACTATAACTAACTAACTAACTACAGTAAATCAATTATTCTCCAGAGGGCGCTCAAAAAGCCAGGAGTCTCGTTGTTTAGGCCTACTTCCTCAACTTTTTTAACCCAATACGCTACTGAAAAAAAATGAATAAAAACAACACTAACATTTGGAAAAATGACAAAGAAATAATAAGTAAATATAAACAGAGACTCAGTGTAATTGACTTTAAAGTTGTTGACGCAGAAGCACATTGATATAGCGGGAGGGTAGCAGGACTTTAAGTATACTCTATTCAGGCTCTGTGCGGACCGGGACGATAAGTATACTAAAGGCGGAACGCTGGAGTAATAATCATTGCCGGACGCGTCAATCACATGTCAAGCGGCCGGACGCCGTTATCGACGCTGCTTTACTGTTAATATTGTCGTAAGCGTGGATTGGATAGCGTGACGGCGTCAATAGCGAACGCGTTCGTGGCTAGCGGGCGGAAGTAGACGCGGGAGACTATACTGATGGCGGTTGCTGATACTATAGCGTATGATGTGTTTATATAGGTCGGCCATGGATCGGGGGATTAATAAAGAGTTGAGCAACAATAACAATCATCACAGACGTGCGGCGCTGGTCACTAGTGGGAGCTATCAACAGCAGCGGCGCTGACGCCGCCGTCGTTGATTTGACGTCACGTCGAGTCGCTGAAATATTGTCTTCGTTGGCGTCGCCAATTACTCGCCGCTGAAAATACTTGACGTAGCGGCGGTGATGGCGGCGTCGGCGGAAGCGAGGTGATGCATATGACGGCGGTCTGTCTCGATCGGCACACTGATGGTGATGGCGGCGAATAGTTGGGAGTGTGGGTTGGTCAGGCCCGAGGTGTAACAGAATACAGAGGGCCGGTACTGTACTGTTGACGTGATGTAAAATTACGATGTAACGTGCCCTCGCTGCATGTCGTCCCCGTGTGAAACCACTTGGATGAGACAGCGTGGTTCGCAACTTGCAACATCCGACTTCAAACCGATGAACCAGCTCTCCGCAAGCAGTGTCTACTCAGATGACCTGGTAACCGAGTATAGTGTTTCGTTGTCATTTGCCAGCAAGTCTGAGTTGTAGCATTCTCGCGAGCCTTCTCGATCACAAATGCCAGAGACTGTTGCTCAAGCCCAAGGCAAGCCCAAGACCACAAGTTCCAAGACCAAGATCTGGACCTCAAGCACATTAATGCAAACATTATAAAAGCTAAATGAAAACACTTAAACCGTGAACGTGCGACACGACAGGAGAAGTATCATCGATCAGAAACTGCAATCTAAAATATATAAGGTCAAATAAGTGAGCAGCATAATTGACCTCTCCTACAAACATGCAAGGTTGCATTAATGTTTGCAAAAACCACTGTCTTGGCACAAGACCAGCCGTTGAGACCAAGACCAAGACCAGTTGCTTCAAGACCACGGACTTCTGACTTGCATTGACCGGTTTTTTGGTACGCAGTTTTTTTCGTTGAGTTTCTGTTTCAGCCACGTGTGGTAAACTGAGCGCGCTGTACGTCAGCTTTTTAGCGTGCGGTACGGAATGCATTGTCGTATCGCGTCGTGTCGTAATATCCTAAATATACGCCCAAACCGTTCTTAGCAAGGAATGAGCTCGTAGCGCTTCGCAAGCGACACCCCTCAACGCAGCCGATCGAGCATTTCGATCGTTGAGTTCCAGTAAACTGGAAATGTCGGCCGATAGCGTCAGTGTTACGACGATATAAACATTGCACCGGTGATTTTTCGGTCGTGAGCGGGGCAGTAATTAGCCGAAAATCTAATTATTCATTTTACTGCGGCGTGACGTCCAGTCAACAGGCGGTAAACGAACTTCGCCCACAGCGTTCAGTGTAGCCTACTTCAATCAATCAGCGTATATTTGTTACTGCTTTGCTACGCTGAACTGGTCAAGTTGACGGGTCAGACGCCGCGACTATTGCATCCGGTCGACACTTCTCATTACGGAAGTGCGTCGCGCTGTGACGTCGGTCACGTGCCGGTGATGTATGGCGACGCGACGCTGTTTCTCGGACGATTGCTTTTGTTCCTGTCCTCACTTGGTTTAACTTCGTTCTCTCAACGTTGACGACCAGGCTCGACCGCCTTGCATCATCCTCCGCACTAATGAAGTTATTACTCGCCAGTTGCTTTGCACAGCTCGACACCAGCGTTTCGATTCAGATCCTAGGCGCTATTTAAACCAACCTGAAGTCTAGTATATATGCAGCTTAAACTGTGCCGCATTCGGTTGGCATTTTGCATTCACGACAATCCGTAGCGACGGATATTGTTGTCATGGCTTCCTCACAAACAAATGTGACTGAGTGATCGCGTAATATATTGCGACTTGCTTCTCCGTCGAGGCTTCTCGATACAATCATGCTGACGGGCTAAATTAGTCGAAGAAGTATGGGGTTCGTATTAACAGTGAAATTACTTGTAGCGCTATTATGTGTACGTTTTTGCGAAAAAGGCGTATTGTTTGGGTACATGCGCTAAAGTTAATATAAACTAATGCAGCATAGACGAAACTGCGCAGATAATGACAAACACGGTCCTTTCACAAAGCATGCTATGTTAGCGTTCTTACGGTGTGTGATCGGCGATCACACACACTATAAGAGTGCGTTTCGGCAGTTCAAGGTCATCCAAGGTCATTGATTTTGGTACCAATCGAAAGCGCGTATGCACTTCCTATTAGTCAGTCGTAGTAACCTTGGTCTTATCTTGCACCGTTTCAGAGATATTGCAGGTTTTTGTGCTCATGACCGCACCCTATTCCACCCTAATTTTCGGGGTGTTCCCATTAGACCAGATCGCCCATGTTGGGTAAGCCCATGCACTTGAACGTCACAGACGGACGGACGGACAGACAGACAGACAGACAGACAGACGACATATTGTGGCATAACCGCGCTCTTAGAGTGTAGAATCGCACGGCAAAAACGAATGAAGATAGACGCACACAATCAGCGACGAAAATGAAGGCGAATGAAAGTAGTATATGGTTTGTACGAATATTCGCGGGGTTTCCTAGAGAGGGGGCACCGAATGACAGTTGGGTTCTCGAAAACGTAGGTGTTCAGAACTTCAGACCTTTCCTTCGAAATTTCCGACTGTAAAACCCACGTTAGTACACAGTAATATGCAGTCCCTCATCGTCTTTTCAGTGATTCCAAAATGCGTGACCTTGAGTGACCTCTAAACGTGATCCGAGGCGTTTTATGCTGGCTTTGGCGCCAGATGCGTCCGCGTCGACAAGGTTGCCGTGTTTAGCGTACATAAACGTTCCGTTATCGACTGATTGTAAAATTCGATACATATTAAAATTCACAGCGGCATCCCGCGGTTCTCCCTGCGATAGCACTTTCTTGTGCCTATTACGTTAACGGGGATTTTGTTCGGGGTGTTTTGAGCTAAGTACATTATATCCAAAGGGGTTGAACAAAATTTTTATGCCCTGTACCAATGTTGCTGACTCGCATCTGTCAAACCGATATTTACTCAGTCATGCGTGACCGACGCTGAGTTCAGACTGGAGAGGCCGACGGTATTCGAAGCAGTTCGACTTCGACCATCGCCTCTGGCAGACGGTTCCATCTGAATGAGTCAAGAGACGTCGTCTCAAGTCAGTCGGTTTTCATTCCCTCCAGAACGACTGCCGCCGGCTACGCCAGCAAATGATGTACGATAGACGTCGGATATCCGGTTGGCGCAGTGCGTTATGGCGCATTGCGTGCTGCTGTATCGCGCACAATCGACACAATTATCGCCGGCGATCTGGCATCGCTCTGCTGACCTGACGTTGACAAATATTTCATCTGATAATCTCATTTCGGTCGAGTCACGCGTTGCTGCCGCAGTACCGTACAGACGGGGTAGCTGCGAGGCATCGTCGGTGGTCGGCCGCCGTCGGTACCGGCGCATCTCGGCAGGTGCCCGTAGACCGGCGCTCACTCAGCGTCGGCGCCGGCGTCGTTACGGTCTAGTAATCGCTGCAGCGTGTGCGTGCGTGAGACTCGCCGTGCGATCAGCTGGCCGGCACAAGTTGAGCGCGCTCCGGAAGCACACGTAATGAGTTCCATCGATCTGTCGATGCTGAGTCAAACTAGTAACGACAACTGCAGTGAATTAACGACAAGATCAAAAAGGATGTGGCTGTCGACATATCGCGTATACGTACCTATCAATGACGATTCACTGGGGTTTGATACCCTGACTAACTCGGCAAACGACGGTGAGTGACTGCAATAACAATGGATAATCGTAAATTGCTAGATTGTCGCCAAAGCAAGTAGACTTCCATTTCCTGGTGTCGGTCATTCTCGAAATTGCTTGGACATATTTTATCGAGGTCGCTGTTGTCAAAAACCCCAGATTTGCCGTTGAAACTTCGATCTGTCATAGTTCTAAGAGATAAATCCGGTTTTCGCGGCCGTATTGACACTTCCGTTTGTCGATCGTTGTCGCAACGCCTAGACACACTTTCTTCGATCTAAACAGATCCCAAATTTGCTGTCGTAATTTCCATTCTAACTGTCGTAGTTCCACAAAAATATTTGGGGTTTTTCTGCCACATTACCATGTCTGGTAACGATCGCAGTATCAATCGCTGCAAGTAGCTTCTTCGAGCTCGCTATAGTCGCAAATCCTGGGCTTGCCGTTGGAATTTCGATAATGTCTGTTATAGTTCCAAACGTATAAGCATTTCCGATCTAGGCAGCCATGTTGACTTCCGGTTGTACATCAATATCGCATTGTGTTTGGGGAGACTTGTTTTGAGTTTGCCAATTTCGAAAACTCTCTTTTTTAGCTGTATATTTAAGATATTGGATTTGGACAGGCTTGCAGTAGTTGAAATAACACTGCTCAAGGTCATTCAAGATCGTCTATTGTAGCACTATTCGACGTCAAATTTGTTCCATAGCAACTCATGTCTCTGTCCTGTACCGTTTCAGAGATATGACATCTCCCAGCCGCTTACGTGCTTATTAGTTGAAACTGAAGATTTTCCTCACTCCTCCTTTACTTACGTCCTGGAAAAGGGTGCCGATTCCATCGGAATTTCTTCACTATATTTGATGACAGACAACTGGAGTTATCAAACTGTTCGAAACTGAGATGTTTTGTTGATATATCTCAGCTGTTCGAGGCAACGCGAAGGTGTAACAGACAGACAGACAGACAGACAGAATTGCAGTAGCATAATGATGCATTTTGTACAGCGTTGCGCGGTGAAAATTGGCAATGTCCGAGATGCAAGTCGTCAGGTTATGCAGCGTCTTTATCATTTATGGGTGGATGATGGTTATAAGGCGAAGCCTGCAAGCAGTAACTGAAATTTATCGTCAATTTTACAGGAAAGTAGATCTATGGCAGCATCCGCGCGTTATAGCCTTGCACATGAACACAGCGAACGTCATTGTAAACGTCTTGACAAAATTTTATCACCTTGCTTCATTCGGGCCGCTCAACAGGATGACGATATCGAGATTTTCGCCAAGAAATAGAAATACTTTCGTGACGTATGGTAGATTAACTCAAAAGGCAAAATGAATCTGGCTCAACCTATCTCATACAAATAGAGTAAAAACGTAGAACGTACTTGGCCGTCATAGGCAAACGAGGACGAGGACTTGAACATAACAAACGACCTTCCAACCAAGGACCTCCCAGCTTGCGTGTGTGTGTGTGCGCGTGTGTGTAACTGTAAACGCATGTGCATAGTCCACTGCAACGTGGAACGCTCGTTGTATGCTTATCGTATGCGCCTTAATTTCTAGACGATGCATAACTTGCTTCAACCAGAACTCCTTCTGTTAGACTGGCTGAACTGATGGACGTTGATAACTTTCTGACTTGCTATATATATTATTGTGGATCAACAAATAGCGATCATGCTGTCGATTATTAAATGGCATGCTTGAGATCGTATAGTCCCCGTCGAGCGTCGAGCCTCTTGACCCAGTTAGTGAAACTAATCGATAGCGGCTCTTCAGTAACTTCAGTCTTCAGAATAGTGTTAGATCACATAGATCATTGTGCAAACGAAATGCACCTGTGTCCACGATCAGTGTAACAACACGAGACACCACCGTTTCATTTCATTTATTATGTAATTAAAAAATCACGTCAAACGCGTGATCACAACAGATGAATAAACACGAGAACATAATCAATCATTCAAGAGAACATCGAAATAAGAGAACTGGCTAAGAAAAACATAAAAGCTGTTATAAATCATAAAAAAGCTATAGTTAATAGCAGTTGCTAAATCGATTTCATTCTGAAAAATAGTTATGGACTACGTAACAGATAAGAGGCACGGCACGTTCAGCTGGAGCAGTGATGCGACACGCTGTCTGAGAGACGCCATACGACTGATGTTAACAGTCGTACGTCGTTGAACCGTCGTACGTCGTCGTACGTCCTGTCAGTCGTCGTATGTCTCACGTCGTCTTCATCGTCATCGTCGAGATTTTTGATCGCATCCGATCCGATCTCGTTTAGCGTAACTCGACAACGTGGTCTACGGCGAGTGTCGGAAGGCAGAACCAAAAAGCGTCGAGGTCGTAGAGAAATTACGGATCGGGCGGGCAGGAGGGCGCTGCAGAACGAAGCTGTCGCATCACCTGATGTATAGATTCCGGATTAGAATGACGTAATCAGATAACGAGCAAGTGGCGTCAGGAATGAGGCGACACGCGTGGCCGTCGTCGATGCAATCACGTGAGCGCTGCTGCTTCCGGCGCGAACCGATCAGCAATCTGGCCGGGTGCATCACGTGATGCGATTGCGCTGCCAAGAATTCTATCGGATTAACGCTAACGCATTTTCACCGCCGCGCTGCCGCCACGTTGATTAATTGCGGGCGGTCACGTAATTTCGCTCCGCACACAACCACTCAACCGCTGATGTCAAATAGCAACGCACACACGCACAGATTCAGAGACAGCAGGCTATTGTCCGGTGCTAGGACACGGCTTACTTCCGATGATAGAAACAGTACTTGTATTCTAAATACCGTTAGCTTTTACGCTTTCGAGAGACGGGCATCGATATCGGTCAACTTAGGCGAAACGATAAAAACATCTGTATCGTTTGCGCCGTATATGAAGTATACATCCCATAGGCCTGCGTAGTCACTCACTCGGGGTCAGTCGGGGACCCATGTCACTTGACTGGGGGCACCTGCATGCAACGTGATTATCCACGCTGTAAATGCATCCGACTGAAGGAAAACGATATACATAAATGCCTAAACGGCAGTTCATAAAATCTCAGCAAAGCAGATGATTTCTGAAAACGTATTTTAACGATTTCATTTCACGGCGTTACGGCGACATTGTGGGCATCGGAAACGGCAGCCTGTAGTTTTGTGCAGCCAGGAATTAAGTTCTGGTGCGTTGTGTCCTACTATTTCATCCGCTGCGTCTGTATCTCGCAAGCGATCAAATTGAAGAACCGTATTGAGCGTCGTGGCTGAAACCAGTTCACTGCAGTAGATCGGCCCTATCATCTCGATCGTCATTAAGGCCGATACTGTTCTTGTTCATGAAGCAGAAATGCAGAATAACCGTACGCGACTAGAAGTTAGCTGAAAATACCCTGCGGGATTAGTTTGTGCTATTTCTCTTTGTACTATTTTTTTTGTTTTTATCTTCGTTTAATGTACCTTGTGTACGATCTTCGTAATAAATAAATAATGAAGCTATAATACCTAAAGTCTGACTGCCAGTTCGTAATCCTGGGTTGTGCTGATGCGGATAGTTGGTCACTTTGTTGCAGACACTATAAATAGCTGGTGACTGTGGCGTCACGTTGTGCGGTAATTGTGAGTGATAATTCTTCAGACATTCAGACTGCCCGATATGTTTTCGAAGACTCGTCGACTCCGCGCTGCATAAAACGAAGTGTTTATTTTTGGCCGAAGTGGTCAGTACAGGCTGGCGTTATTCGAGTGTAGTCGATTTGCTTTCAAAGTCGTTGATGTGAAACCAGGGTTACGGCTGTCTCATTTCGCTGTCGCTGAGTTACGACTCCCGGAAGCTCACTACATCGCGGATTAATTCGTGATCGTAGCAAAAGCAAAGCGGCCAGAGAGCGAGCAGAATGCGGCGACGGAGAAGGATGCTGCGCATAGCGGTTCGTTTAACGCTTATATCAGCAGTAGCAGCAGCAATAGAGCGAACTAAGCGAGCATGTTTTCTCGTTGTTATTCGGACACGTCACGCCGCCAGTTACTGATACGTCCCCTACGTGTCATTACCGCCGACGTCGTCGAGTCGATGCCAGACCGGCGGCCATATTGCTCGCCGGTGGGCGACCGAGGATTACGCCACGTCGCGACGATTGGCTGTAAATCGAATGGCGGAAGCAGTAGTCTGGCCCGTGAACTCTGACCTCGGCACTCGACGTCCTGCCACTAGCAGTCTCATACAACACTTGGCTTCTGTCTGATAGTCTGCTGCGACTCTGCAT
>Ga0209788_1000522_pt1 | contig 10329 bp, 5 predicted proteins | sample WorMetLIZISLAND1_2_FD_187415 | JGI IMG/M metagenome (GOLD analysis project Ga0209788, IMG submission 187415) | Marine gutless worms symbiont microbial communities from Max Planck institute for Marine Microbiology, Germany - Olavius clavatus LIZARD... ...
ATGAAAACACTTAAGTCTTTTCATTAAATTGTTCCAACTTAGCATGAACATCGGTCTTAAGTTTAAATATAAGACCAAAATGATACAGTGAGTCAGTAAAAGAAACAAATTGTAATAAATTGTGTTTGTGTGTGCTTAATATAAAATTGCAGTTGCTGACTGCCATTCATCAAAGAGTTCATCTCTCAACATGACTGCCACAATGCACAGATGCTATTTTGTAACATTAATATTTCACAGGATAGTGTAGCAGCGCCTTTACATTTTGCACAAGTTAACTCTCCGCTAATGATTTGGTTTTGTTTAACTAGTCTGCTTTTTTTCAGAACCACTCCCGGTTAAGCTGGTCTAGAAAAGTTATGAACGCTAACTGCTGATAAACAGCATTGAAGAAAACCAGACAGACAGTTTTTATTAGAAAAGCTATATACTACCAAGGAAAACAACGAAATTATAAATGTATGTTATGATAAAATCTGAAGACTAAATGCTGCAAGGCATATAACTGGCCAAGGAACTCGCGCACTGTCTAAATAACAAACTACTTAACCAACCCACATTATTTTCACATTATACTCTCTTAATTACTCACTTGTAAACAGCTAAATTGGAATTAATATCACACTACATGGGCATACAACAACTGTTTACAATAATCACCAATCATCAGTTAGTGCAAACAAGACAATGTAACCAACAGTAGCAGTATTAGACATCAACAGCATCAGATACGTTTACAACTGTGCACGGGTACAGTTCATTGGAATATCACTACTACACTCAGTTCATGTCTTTGTCCGTCGGAGTCTCCAGACTGGGTGGGCTCAGATGATAACATACAACAACAACTGAATGATAACTCATATCACAGACATGACATGCCTACTTCATTCATCAGACCTTATCCGTGTACAAGACAGCACTTTGAAAAAGTTTACTAATGAATCATATTCACCTACTTATTACAGCAGCTGAGTGACTTGACTGCTATACTGATTGCATTGTAAACACTTCAATCACCGATGGTGACATTTCAATAAATATACATGCATTATTACGTCTTATTCTATCTTGTGATATTGTGTAATATTTAGCTGAGCTGACCGTCACAATAGACCACGCCCATAACACACATACTGGACATCATGCTATGATGCTACATATATGTATATAATATTATATACTGTTAAATGGAAATATCTTGAAGACTATCGGCTTAACAGGCAAAAGGCAACACATAAAATCTCCTAAAATTTGACAAAACTATCTCACACATAATATCCTTAGAGTTAATGATAAGCAAAGGACTAGCAGAAAGAAACTGAATTTTCTCCCAGTGTCTGTCCTATCAAAATGCTGCAAAACATCACCATCCACAAATGTGAAATCTCTTCTTTTTTCTCAAATGGAATGTTTAAATCAACTAGCTATGTTTTGTTGAGCGGTGGTACAACAGAAGTTTTCGTGGAAACAGAAACCATAAAACAGTAAGAGTAACACCAATGACGTATGTATAAATGACAGTCGATTCTTGAGGCAGAAAGCACTTTGTGATCGCAAAGTTACTATTAGTCACAATGACCTACACAGAAAACACACACAACTGCTGCAGAATGGCTCACATCTCTCATTACAATTCTCCAAGATCACAGAACGAACGACTAAACATCTACACCAAAAACTGCTCATCATTTGTACATTACAAAATAATATTAATGAAAATATTACCACCACTCTCTTTGTTGTCAACCCACTTACTACATACACAACCATTTTCAAACTTAACTGAATTAGGTGGTTGCCTCTTAAAACGTTCCACAATTTATCACAGTCAGGTGTCAAGAATTATCAGTCAGGCGTCATTTACTGACTCAAAAAGACATCAACAACTGTCAACAGTCAAAGTAGCAGATGCACTGCACTACATAATGAATTAATGATTATTAAATTTATTAAATAAGGGTCTTGAAAACTGAAAAGCAAATACTGCATTAAAACGTCACTGGGTCTCAAATATCTTTGGTCTCAATAGTCACAGTATGTTACTATCTCGTGTAGGACTTTGTACCATTTAGAATTTATCTTCTTATTGTACACAGAGCTGACTGACTAGGAGACTGTTAAACAAACAAAATTACAGTCTGTGTCAATACAACATCAAGTGGAATGACTTCATCAACAACAGTGAAGTCTCACGCCAGAATTGTCTATCATCAGAGTGACAGTTCAACAAGGACTCTTTGGTCACATAGCTCGACTTCCGGCTGTCGTCCCAGCCTCAGCTGCCCTCTTCATAGCCAGCACTGCAACAGATGGAGTTTCGCCTATGCCTAACTGGAATCATTCACGGGGCCGTCTACCCAAGACCGGGCTGAAACAGATCACTGCAGACCTTGACACCACTGCTGCTGATGCACTTCAACTGGCCACAGGCTACAGGGTGGACAGCAGTCGCAATGGCTGCAAGGCTACGCGCTCAACAACGATGATGATGATGTCAATACAGTACAACACAGTGGCAATGTGTTTTACAACTGACACAGAGACATTAATTAGATATCTGTTCTGTATCATTGTATCTTCCATGATTTACACTCAACACTAACAGCAGGTCAGTTTCAAACTTCCGCTCAGATAAACAGCAACAAAATGCAACATGAACTGCAGCTCTTAATTTCATGACGACTCAACTAACCAGGATGAAGCTGGGATTGTTGCGATTCCGCCAGCTAAATGAAGCAATTGTCCACTCTGGTGTACCGTTGTACTGCGTCTGACAGAAATTATGCGTGTGAGCATCGAGGATGAGGCGTGGTTCCAGCTTTGCAATCAACTGACACACACAAACACTATACAGTCTGATTTCATGTCATTAACACTATCATAGCACGTCTTAATACTAAATGACTGCAGACTGCATCGGCCAATACGTCTACACCCAGTCGTCCAGAAATACTTACTCATACATCATGAGTCAAAAAGGAGACATTATACTCTTGACCATATCTTCAACAAATATTCCAATTTTAAAAACAATTTTTCACTGGCATATGCTCTAGAAAAATTAAAATAAAGCAACAGATAATCTGCCCGCCACATCTCAAGCACGTCGGTACGCTACCTTGTGAAAAATTAGTGTTAACATTTTGCACACACTGAGGATATTGCAGCCATGATAGATGATAATGGTATTAATCCAAGAAGACCAGCTACAAATTTATTGTTCAGTGCACCAAACAGGTGTGTGCTGCAGTGTGTATCTTTTTACCATATTTTTGCCTGGAGGAGACACTCTACATCTGACCGAAGCAGTTTGCAATGCAAGACTCGGATGCTCAAAAACAGTCGCTGAATGCACATGGTCCACGGACAACAAGAAAGCCTATCTAACGCAAAGGTAAACATGCGACAGCCTTGGTATAGAGGACACAACTCACTAAATCACCTCTTGCTTGCATTTAGCCATTGTTGCCTCCCAAAAATGCGAAGTAGTGCAAAATTCCGAGAAAATTTGAACTTATAGCAGTTCAAGGTCATCCAAGGTCATCAACCTTGATGCCAGTCGCAAGCACATATGCAGCTTCCTATTAGTCGTTAGTAGTAACTGTGGTCGTATCTCGTACAGTTTTCAAGATATCAAAGCATAGCTTGTTTTCCCCCAACCCACCCTTGTCTGACACCCTACTCAGGGGGAATCAGTCCAAATTTCTGGATTAAAGTTACACTGCAAAAACTTGTGGGATTAGGCTACTCTGTGGTGAAAGTTGAATGATCCTAACTTCAACCGTTTTTGACTGAAAAACCTGCATGATGGATGGATGGACAGACGGATGGGCGATAGCATACATTGCATTCTGCATATATGATGTCGCGTGCTAAAAGTTGACAAAAATTCACATCATCCACATACACATAAAGTAAAGTATCATACAGTAAAGCAAAGTGCCAACTTTTATAGCACATTACCAAAGACTGACTGTGTGCAGCACGTGGCAACAAAGAACAAAGATTTCAGAGAAAAACACTTCACACAAGAATGCCATTCAGTCAGTTGCTGATGGAGTCGAGAATGCAATAAACCGGCTTGATATTCATTAACTGAACCCAAGATTTCAATGAAATATTATACTCTGCTCCTGTCACAACACTTGCTACCTGTCATCTATCAGGTCTCTGGCGAGTTTATCTATCAGCGAGGTATAGCACTCCAGCATACAGGGCATGCTAGTTTTTTCACATCAATGTTTCACAAGGTAGTGTACTGGCACGCTTGTGGTGTAGTGGGCTGTTTATTGCAGACTTCTAGGCACCACACCAGGGAAATAATTTTTAAAATCGGCCAATATTTGGTGAACATCAGGACAAGAATATGGTGTTGCCCTTTTCCTCATGGCGTATTTCTACTTCTGTAATTACATTTCAATAGCAACTAATTGACACGCACTGTAACGTTTGTCAGCGAAGAATCAGTGTCATTCAGCAAGTAAGTAATGACATAATGCCATCACAGTCAGTGACACACACAGCAAGCAGCCAGTGATCTCAAACCTCATCTGAAGCTTCTTTTGACAGACAATCCCATCGCTGTTTCAGTCGAGCATTTCGGACTTCAGGAGCGGCCGCATCCGGACCAGAACATACACTGTCCGACACTCGATACATCGGGAAGTGCTACATAGCACACGGCATTTGTATTTATTGACGAAGAAAAATGAAAAACTTTATTCACTATTTGAAACTGTTTTTACTTTCAATACTTTGTATGTTCACTACATTTCACTTTCCAAACTATACTCTACCAATAAGACTGAATTCCTGCCATTGACGCAATAGGCTAGTGGTTAGCATGTTTGACTAATGATCACCAGGTCGGGGTTCGAGTCTCGATGGCCACCGCGACCATGGGCCAGTTGTTCTTTGCACCCTGGGCCTGGACTTACTCAACCCTCCATCCTTTCGGGGTCGGTAAATCGAGTACCGGCCTGTATGGCTGGGGTTAAGGCGGGGTGTGTTCGCCTGTGTCGGGTGGCAGGTAACACTGTGTGATCCCATAGGGCAAATGACACCCCGTAGCGGTGAAATAGAGTTCCATTAACTGCTATACGGTACCTTTAACCTTTTTCTTTTATTATATGTATGTGCTATGCATTACTCTTAGGCCCATGACACATGCTCCAGAAACCACTGGCACAAATTGACTCCATTTTTTTCTGGCACTGGTTTCTGGTATGTGACATATGTATTTTATGCAAATCTGGAGCCAGATTTTGTCTGGTACCAGATTCCAGTGCTGACTAAAATCCTGTTCTATTTCAGCCACAAAGTGGCACGCACATAGCTTATGACTGCTTGAAGATTATTGTTTACATTTTCATGTGTTGCAAAGTTGTATTCAGGACTGTTATTTATTTGCTTCCATGTCTAATATTTTCAACCATGTTGATGTTTGGTACCACAAATAATTTTCATTTCAGACACAGACAGTACAAAAAACTGGCACGGAACATCAGCACCAGAAAATGGAGTTGATTTATGGTGCCAGATTCTGAAGTGTGTGTCAACGGCCTTAGAAAACTGTATATCCTTGTTAAAAACAGCAAAGCATATGAAACCGCTGCTCCAAACTGTACTCCAATATCCAGGAAGAGTCTGGCTGACCTACTGGCTTGACATGTTTGAAAAAATGTCAACCTCCAAGAAACAAAGCACATTTATAGCACCGACACACAAGATAAACTTGTATAAGTCGGCTTGTACAAGATGCTTGCACACCTGACGTACTTTGTTGCATGTTTTTCTTGTACAAGTCTCTTGCAACCTGTGCAAGTTTTCTGTGGAAGTTTCTTAAGTGTGTCACCCTAATTTGACACACAATGTATAGACTGTACTCAGCGTGACATGCATAAATGTACCAGACAAAACACTGCTTAATAAACTTCGCACAGACACTAGAAACTATATTTGAGAGAGCAGACCATAGATATCAATAGAAATACATGACCGAGAGAAATGTCACCTGAACGATGATTGGTTTGGCATACTTCACCTGTCCCACTGACTCATCACAGTGTCGTGAAATTCCCTAAACACATCACAGCTTTACTACACGTCCACTTCATCAGTCAGCTCACTACTTCACAATAAACAAAAAACACTTTCACACTGCACGACAATTCCATTTTTAACAAAATAAAACAACTTAATCAAAAATCAACAGAAATCATGACGCAGTCACAATCCACGAGCAGCAGAACAATGCATGTACATTTATGGACATTGAACACACTTCAGCCTGGCAAATAATTTGAGTCTCACTGTTTATAAACACTCTGGACTTTAAATACGCAAGGCACACACGTAGAAAAACAAGTGGAGCTAACACGTTAGACATACGTACAATAGTGAAGATGATGTGAACTGCAAGCAAACATGCTACACTAACAACTTGATACGAACATGACTCTACTGATTCATAACATACGACCTTCAACAAATTATGGATATACAATTATTCATTACAGTTTCATTTTCATGATCATTCGATGCCAGGATTCTGCTGGTCAGGCAACAGGAAAGGCACATGTCTGCTTCATAAAACATCCCAAAGGTTCTACCCTGGCACGTGGCCTGACCTGGAGAAACTTGAGAAAAGCAGGGAAATTTAAAAAAAATAAAAGTACCAGCAGTACTACAATTTTTTGTGGTCCTTGAAGTAGCTGTTGATTGCTTAGGCCACATTTAAAAAACTGACTGATTGATTGATTGATTGATTGCATTGATGCAGTGATATTGCACGCTGAGACTGAGAGAGACGCACAGAAACAGCAAACCTGAGCACATCGAAGTGATTCAGTGATCTGCCGCAGTCGCTCCTCGGCATCAAGACACATGTTACAGCCATCACCTTCAAACGCCATGCTGTTAATCAACACAAAAGTGTTGCCTTTCACACTGACGAGACGCACAGATGGTGATGAAAATGCATTGGCAAACCTCTGCCGCTGACGATCACTGATCCTGCAACACGTCATAACAGACTCGACTGACAAGCCGGTAAGTGACGTAATATGCACGCTGCATTACATCACCACTGTGACATCATACTGCTGCATGATGTCATCGGTCACATGACCATTCAACTCTCCTTGGGCACTTCCCCATAGGCTCCCAATAGGAAACAACCCGATACATTTACCCTAGGTCACATGACCATTTGACTCCCCTTGGGCACTTTCCTATAGGCTCTCAATAAGAAAAACCCGTTATTTCGCTTAATTTTCAAGATATTTAACCTCCAAGATGCAGACGTACACACATACCAAAATACATACAGCATGCATATCCACATAATATCTGACATAACAGCACTATGCCAAGATATTACGTCAACACAAGACAACTCAAAAAATGTTTCTATATACAAAACCAATTACTGTTATAACTTTGAATCACACTCATTAGGAGGGGTATCATACTAACTTATTTGAGTAATTCTTTCAAATTCTTTGCAGAAAATTTAATTTAACAAACATTTTAAAACAGTCCAAGTCAATGTTGCTCGTATCATAATTAGAAGCACATTCATTCAGAGTTTAAACTGTCCACTTCTCCCCAGTACATACATAGCATCACTTCTTACACTCAGTCACCAATAGCATGCTTGTCGCCAGTCGTCCTTCAATGAAACTTCGTCAAATTTTTGTCTTTCCATCCTTTTCCAAGGAAAACTTGTGATCAAAGCCAGGTACAAAATAAACAAATTCATATTTACATTCACACCAAATTACAGCTCTCAAAGTTTAAATTTATTTTACATAAATCAAAATCTAATAAGCTTAATTATTTACTCCACTAACTACTTCCACAAAGTGATGCCAACCACTCTTCAGTTATTTTACGCACAGACACAGCAAAAGCACAATGACTAATGACAACAGAGCCGTTTGGTGTCACACGCATGAAATCCATAAATGGTACACTGATGATCTCTGGGACAGAACACTTCTTTGACTGGCTGGCAATAGTCTTTGGCACATGTGTGATTTTATCTATACAGGCAACGAGCTTCACGAAACTAGCAACATGGCAAGATGCAATTTGGCTTCAAAACAGTGTACTGCACACATACAGGCCACAAGTTTACAGCCCAAAAGAAACTTTTATTATTAAACAATTACAGAAATATCTCAAAATCTTTAATGACAGATTTAAACAGCACATAATTCTTCACAAAATGAGACATTTAATGCTAATATGTTTAGCCATTTTAGAAGTAAGTTATCAAAATGTTACTGCTCAGTAAGTCAAAAACACAACGGAAATTTCACTACTAACAAACAAAATTGTTACAGCAGCAGAAGAGAGTAATGAGATTAGTTGAAAACTGTCGGTCCAGTGTGTTCAACTGTAGTGGCAGCATCATAGTTCAGTGCTACAGAAGTGAGTCCTTGTACAGAGTCGTGCCAAAAGTAATGCAACAATGCATAAAGGCTAACAAAATTGTGTCACGACGTTCTGTTTATTCAGTGTTGTTATGGTAACGTTAAAGCATAACGCTGGGTACCAGCGTTAAAAAATTAAATTCCTATTATTATACGTCACACGTGACGTCATTATTTCCGTTAAAATTTGTAAATTTCGGCTGTTTAATCGTCGAATCGGCAATGCCTAAGAAATCTGGAGTATTGAGTGTAGACCAGAAACAAGTAATTATAGATTTAGTGAGAAAAGGAGAGCGAAGTTGCCGAGTTGTTTAATGTAAGTAGGAGTACTATTTATGGTATTGTTTGCCGATTTGAGAAAACTAGCAACTTAGAAAACTTAACAAAAAATGAAAGGTCGGCGAAGAATGGTCGCCTCAATGTGTGGCATCTCCTCCTCGAAAGCAAATAAGTGTCATGATTTGGGGCTGCATTACGTTCTCAGGAGTAGGAACTTTGTTGAAGGAAATATGAATGCTAAAAGGTATACTGATATGCTAGAAGACAGTTCGTGACCAGTGATTGTTCAGCATTTTCCTGAGAACAACTGTTGCTTCCAAGACAACAACGCTCCGGTTCACCGAGCCCATTCTGTAATTGAATATCGGTAGAAAAATTAAATAAAGACACTAACATGGCCGGCACTGTCAACAGATCTGAAAATCATCGAAAATGTTTGGCATAGGCTAAAGTGACAGCTGCAGAATGAAGTTGAGTACATTGCAACTACCGATGACTTGAAGTGTAAGACACGTCACATGTGGCAAAACTTGCCTGCAAATTACATTCAGAACCTTTATTATTCAATCCCATGAAGAATTAAAGCAGTTTTGAGAAACACTGGTAAAATCACGAAATATTAAGCGGTGAGAATTTGTTTTCATTCTTAATTTTGGTATTAATGTTGCAGTCTGCAACCAGCACGCGCACTACTTGCCGCCATCTTGTTGCATTACTTTTGGCACGGCGCTGTACTTCAGTGTTCACCGGCACTATTGATGACTGATTAACTAACATCATTTCAGCCACTTAGCATCTTCTCCGGCTGATAACGTTCTTCACAGACATTTGTTGTCAAAATTTTCATACAATTTAGTCAACATTTTTGCAACAAAGTTTTGACAAATGTTTTCATGTGCTAAACCTTACATTATGAAACAATTTAACTGTACTGTTATTTTCACAACATGTTGCCATTTTAATACTTCGGTTGATTACTAAAAGCTATTAACATAAATATTCCACTGCATTTATTTCCACTTTAGGGAGAACTTGTTAACTGTTCATCAAATTTTACCAGATTGTCGTAATTCAGATCAACATATGAAGTTTTTCAGAATTATTAGGTTTTTACAACGCCATAAATGTGCACAAATTAATACACTGTAAGTGACTGTATACTGACTGAGACGTATTTTGAAAGGTAAACTTCTAGTCCACTGTTGTAAATACTTGTGGCACCAAACATCTCTGAATTCTGCTCTACCATACTAGCATTATCACTTCACACAATAATACATGGAGTAAATGTCGTCTCATACATGTAGTGAAAGCCAATGTCATGGTTGCCAACAACAGCATACAGTTGAGTGGTGGAAGGTGTATGAAACATTTTGTGGAATCTGGAAACGTAGTGCTGAAATTCCGAGTCACTGCACCACTTGCCTTCATCAAACAGGTCACCTGAAACACACTGCTGCCTACTACATCACCTGAAACACACCGCTGCCTTCTACATCACCTGAAACACACTGCTGCCTACTACATCACCTGAAACACACTGCTGCCTACTACATCACCTGAAACACACTGCTGCCTACTACATCACCTGAAACACACCGCTGCCTAC
>Ga0209788_1000523_pt1 | contig 10329 bp, 7 predicted proteins | sample WorMetLIZISLAND1_2_FD_187415 | JGI IMG/M metagenome (GOLD analysis project Ga0209788, IMG submission 187415) | Marine gutless worms symbiont microbial communities from Max Planck institute for Marine Microbiology, Germany - Olavius clavatus LIZARD... ...
ACCCCGGAGGGATGGAAGGCTGAGTTGACCTAGTTGACTTGATAACGCCCCGGCCGGGAATCGAACCAGCGACCTTTCGATCACGAGTCCGACGCCGAACCGCTGCACCACCAAGACAACCTTTTTGGTTTCAGTTTACACAATTTAATGTGTATATACATGTTTTACAGTCAACATGCTCATAATACTGATATATCAGTATATCAGCAATGGTGGGAGTAGTGGCCTAGTGTCTTTTTCAGGAGTTTTAGCCAACAACGTTTTACTGCAACATTAGCTATTGTCACAGCAGTGCATGCATAATCGTGTATGTCCATTTCCATTTGCGATTCCCCTTGTCTGTGTGCGATCTCGTTCGACACTACAGCTTTCTGGTTACTTTTGTTGTTAATTTATGTGACATAATAATCAATTATGAATTTAGAATGGAACAAAAATTTCTCAAATGTGGAGGCTTCTCGGCTGCCGAGTTGGGCTACAGCACATTCAGTAGCAATTGATTAATCTGCTATTCTGCTGGCGTAGATATTACACTGGTCTGACGCCAAGACTGCTGCCAAGTCGCTGCGGTTACACACGGTCCACGTACAACCCGACACGGCCGGGATTTCTGCTCGGTCTCAGACGTGACTGGGAGTTCCGCAATTTCTTCGTTGACGGCATCAACTCGGCATGTAGGGCATTGAACATCAGCTTACAGCTGGCTTCAATACGGGACCTGTATCCGACATACACGTGGAGGGACTTGGCAGCACATCGAGGCATTGTTCCACTGCCGTGCCAACCATCACTGATAGGGGTCATAGAACAGTATCGCATGAATATTCCGCTCTTTCTACCATCAAAAGTTAGTTCTGTTATATACATTAGCTGGTGTATAGAGCAGATGTTCACTGTGTGTGTGGCATGGTGGTAAAATGAATAGGACGTTGAGCTCACGATAAAGAGAAAATGTTCCGTTCCTTGCTGGCCACCCACAGTCATAAGGGCGCTGTGCAAGTCATTCACATACACCTACCTGTCATCATGATCAAGCAGTATAACTGTGTAACTGAGAACCTGACTAAAGGGTGGTGATGCTCTGCTGCTGGAAAGTACGTAACTCAACCATCTCGAGATATTTTAGAGTGCTGCAGCTTGCAGCGCTGTATAGCCATAGCAGTTCCTTCTGTCACAGGCTGGTACTGTAACTAAACAAATCAAGCTAAGATCACGAGGTCTTTACCATCCGATACCCCATCATCCTAGTTTTCGATGAGCTAAGGTTCGTCTGAAAATTCAGAAAGAATCACCTGGAGTGGCGGCAAGAAAATTTTTTAAAGAATTTTATCAGGCTGGGGTAGAAAATTTTAAAGCTCATTTCACAGTAAAATACATTAGTTTAGTAGTAACATCTAGAATATCACTAATAATTAATTACAGTAACATTTTCAGATTACAGTTACATGGTCTTCGGCCACAACAGTGGCATACATACAATAGGTTAGCCTAAGTTTTGAACTTAGTCATGACCTCTTACACCTGAATTTCATAATTTATTTGGCCTGCAGAGTGTAGCAAACAACCTTCAGCCAAAGTTCAGCATTTGGTTCGGTGATAATGGCCAAACATTGTGCTTCGACTGACTGTACTTGCTATCTACCTAATATGCAACACATAAATGCCTGTTTAATGTAGTCGCTTACTTCAGGTCAAGGCAACTGATGGAATATTGTGATCTGTTTACTGAATGAACTTGCATCACACAGGTCCATAATATCAATTCTGTGACTAGTCTCTGCTTGATGTTGTAAAATTGTTACAACGCCATATTTTGGCGTACTGCATACCGGTATGCGATGTGAATATGTGCATGTATTTTGATGTTTGATCTGTTGAGTTTTGTTATGACAACGTGTTGTGATTGCTGCTAGTCACTGCTGGTGGACTGGCATGCTGGCGGACATCTGATGATGAACGAAATCTACAGCCACTTCGCCAGTGACATACTGCCACCGCATCCATCGCAGCAACACGTTCCAGATCCAAACATTCGCAACTCGACACAATCAGTCCGGTACTGGACTCAGCTGAGTGACTGGTACACGACACTACCGCATGTCATACTGTACACGTCGTTCAACGACCTCGTCCTTCGACTGAACCGCACCACCCTGGACGACCTGCGCCAGGTCAGTCGACGCATGGAAGAACACAACGCCCATGTGGCCGACCAGCTGCGTGACGACTGGAAAGATATTCTACTCAAAGTGGCTAGAAACAGTCCCAACCATCCACACTGAAGTCAAGGAACTGACGACTGATGCAGAGTAATGCGAGACGTCAAAGTGTCAGAAATAAGCTTACAGGAGAAGAGTACAATTGAGAACCGATAACTCACACTTGTGTAACAAGACATCACTCAGGCATGCAGTGGATCACTGACACACGTTGACAGTGCTATCACCTGACTATAGGAAATGCACCACTGAAACTGTATTTAATAGTGTATTACAAATGGAGACCTGAAATCCTCAAACTCCGTCAAATCTCCCTCGTTGATCTCATAAGAAGGAAAGTTACACACTCGAGATTCTTACAGAATGTTGTATATATTTCTCGTTCATAGGGCCTAACACTGCTACTTCATTTCGTTTCACCACAGCTACACTTGACTGCAGTATGCAGCATTCATATTGATCTCTATGCACCTTCAATCAGGCACATAGCCATGTCAGGCCCATAGCCATGCGGCCCCCAAATTTATTCTTTGCCCCAAAAATCAAACAAACACCAAATGAAACAGGTATCACTTTACGATATGTGTAGTAACGGTAACCTATTCTTTATTTTGTGACCTACTTTCATCGCCTATCTCTCACTACACCGTTGGAGTGTTATAGTTGCAATTAACTCCTCTCAAGTGTAACCAGCTGCTGATCACGGGTCATGACCTAATCACAGGTTATGCCTGTAATCAGGCGTAACCTGTGATTAACGCCTGTAATCGGGCTTAACCTGAGATCAGACTTGATATTCTTACAGATTGTTGTATTTCTTGTTCATAAAACTACTGCTTCACACATTGGTACGCACTGTAACCCGAAGTTGAGTGAAGAAAACTCACACCGGAGTATGCACGTGGCAGCTACAGCACTGCAGTTCACAGTAACATAAATTAATGAACACCAGTTAATTTTCATCACAATATAAATTTTTTAATTTTTGCACCCCAAAAATACCCTTCCCACCACAAAAAATTCTGGCTGGCTACATGCCTTGTCTTCAATTACTGAGGTAACAGATGTACATTGCATTAAATACATGAATACAAGTTTTGTACACTTTTTGTTATAGTAGTACAAATTGCAGTCACATTATTAAAGTTTTAAAGAATAATTATATTAAATGTTTTTAACAGCCAGTGTATGGCATGACATCATAACAGTGTTCACGGAAACTATGATCACGAAGACACCGTCAGACAGTTATTTCACCAAACAGCTCAGTGTTCATTATTGCTAGTAAAAGAATCTATCTGTAAGAAATTTAAATGTTCAACTTCACACTGATGGATTAGCACGGTGATGGCTCGCATGCATGGCTTAAATTTGCATGGATGCGACATCTGGCAGCTCAACTGTGAGACCCAACCCCCAACCTCATATACTTGACATTTCACGGGTCCTACTACACGTAATCCTGGACAGAGAACATGAGACCAGACATTCAAGAACAACAATTCTACAGTTAACTTTCAGAAAAAAATTCTTACTAAGTCAAAGTGGATCAGCTTACATACGAGTGTCACCAAAAATACTAAAGATGCCACTTCCATACTTATATCATCACTTTAGCAATCTCATTTGACAACATTGAGGAATTTCTACTGGTACAAAAACACATCAGTAACCAGTGATTTGCTCACTAACTGCAGCAAATTGGATAGGAGGAGACTAACAAATAAGTGAGAACTACTTTTACCAGAAATGGTGTTGAGGCCACTTGATTGCTGTATCGACTAAGTTGCATTGTCGCAGTTTCTTGCAACAAAATGAGGGTTTTCGTGGTTGGCCAATTCAGTGGCATCATGCAAATGTGCCCCCAAATCAAAATTGTGGGTACAAAACTGTTGAAACTCGACTCATATATGAGATATGTTCCAAATTCTTGCACCTAGCTGGATGTTTGAGGGTGGCTAAATTTAACTGGTTCGGCCAAATTCGAGTTATTTTGCCATGGTAAAGAAAATTTTCTCATTTTATCACACAATTTTAGCACCCGCCCTACAGGGCAAGTAACCAGCAAGTTGGGCATTGCCACACAATATCATTTCAATTTCATAAAGTAAGACAAAAGACATCAGGGCCTGACTAGAAGAAGGATTGCAGTTGCTGCACTGTTTTCACAACTGCAACTGTTCATTGTAAATGTTTATGGCCATTCAGTGACCAGGCTTATATGCATGTGTACACAGTAAACTTTGACAAAATAGAACAGGCACTATAACACAGTTTAAAACAATATTACACAAAATCACAAATCTCACTGCACATAATAAGCATCACAGCAAACAAGTTTATAGAGATGTTGAATAACAATCATGTCTTTTTCTTCGGCAATTTTGGTGCTTTGTCTAGTCCACGGATGTACTTTTGAGGCAACTTGTATTTATCTGAACAAACAAAGCAGCAATTAACTAATTAACTGAGCAAAATCTGCCAACAATCTAGCAATTTAACAGTACCATTCTAGCACTAAAAAGAATATTTTGAACACAGATACATTAATGGCTGATGACAGAACCCTCAGCTGCCGACTTTAGCCGCCATGCTGAATTTTTTTCACATCATCCAAATATTAGCCGTAAATTTTTTGGTTTAGCTGCTAGGTCGTAGAAAAAATATTTCGGCTTAGCGGTTTATTATTTACTTATTTAATTTCTTATGCAGTCGTCAGTTTCTATTCTCACTGCAAGTACTTATTATGAACACTGAACGATGTTTCAAGTTGACGAACAGACTTGGTTATTTGGCTGTTGTTGCAGTTTTTCTGTGTTTACTAGTCTACTCCACTAGACCGGACTATGCAAATTGCAATAGTTGCATTCTTCTCCTGTGTTTGTTTTTTAGTTGTATTTTGTTTCCGTGACATAATTCGGCTTAGCCGAATATTAGCCGTAATCATGAACTAAATTTTTTCGGCTGATGATATTTCATTGTATATACAATAGACTAATTACCTCGAAGTAGTTGTGCAATGTAATTAATCTGGTTTCCTTGGATCATCACTTGTATTTCTTTAGGTTTTGCTGGCCTCGGCCCAACAGTAACGCTGCATGCAACACCTTTCTGAACTGCTGAAGCGAAATACTCCGGATCTATGCCATATGTGGATAGATTATAGACAATCGTTGCCTGTGCACAGTGTGAACAACACAGATAAGATGTGGAATTTCTGCCACAAACTGATGTGTAGTACAAACTATGTTTTGGTTGAAGTTGTGCTTTTCATACAAAACATGTACATTCTGGAATTACCACGGTAGTTTGATGCAGTATGCGCTACACTGCCTGTGACACCATGCCAGACCAGACATAACACAACATAACAGTTTGTACATAGTGCAAGTTTATTAGTGCAGGCTGTGTACATCTATCTGTATGTGTACCCTGTGCAAAACTCACTTCTTAACTGTAATAAATTCTTTGACTACTTCTAAATTTGATCACCAGTCACCACTTCTTATTAAGTCTTCTTCAGTTAAAAATGCTGCTTCAAGGAAAATAAAATCTGTCAAATCTATTTCTAAAACTACATTGGTACTGAAGATAACTGACTTTTGCTAACTATGTTTAGCACACAGCACAACATTTGCAGTTGTCAGCATAGTACTGGACTAAACCTTAACAGCACATTCATGAGATACACTGTGAGAAACAAATTAACACTGTACTATATACTACTATTATAGTGGTATAACTACGAAGCTCTCCACCCCGGCAGAGTATGTTGTGGCCACCCTGTTTATGGCATTTTCATCCGTGATAACAAAAGGTCATCTATAACCTCTCACCTTGTTTCAAACCTATCATCTTAAGTCCCGTCCACAAAGTCGACTTCAACAAAATGAATATTCAATTCGCTAGCGATAGCCAACATGGCATCCAGGCGTTTATTGCGATCACTGTATTGCGGATTATTAATTCTCCACAAACATTCTTAATTGCGAAAGAGTTCAACAAATTTAACACTTCCAACTAGCACATTCATCTACGTTTCTGTGGTATTCTTCGATTTGTAACATTCACCAAAGCAGCCTGTGCCTTAATATAGCCTCACCAATATTCATGAACTTTCGACAAAAAGTCGAATTCAACTTTGATGCCAACGCGGTGTCAAAGTCCACAAAATGTCGACTTTGACAGTTTGTCGACTTCAATGCCAGTGTGGACGGGACTTTGTGCACCCGTAGATGTCTTCCATGCTTATTTTCCATTTTAGCTGCATGTCTCGTGTTAATGCTAGTCATTCGTTTCATCTGAACCACACTTCAGCTGCTAGATCAAGCAGCAATCTGCCACTGGCTAATTACGTCACTGTGCTAGCAAAAGCAACAAAACAATCTGAAATGACTTTTATTCTTGATTACGTAATTAGAAGAAATTTTGGTAATATGTTGTTATGACCTTTTTGTTGGATGCACGCTGAACGACATCAAGCTCAATCAGTTCAAGTCGACCACGGTGAACCTGAGTTTCAGCACCATCAAATGTTACGCAATGTACAGGTGTCATTTTATTCAGACATCGACTAATGAGATCATCCCATCTCAGTGTCTCAATATAGTCACCTTTTGCCACCAGCACATCATGCAGCAATGCATCCAGCTTCACCACACTGTCACAAAACCAACTAAGACAAACCATACCATTTAATGTAAAAACCCAGATTACATCATGCCTTTGAACAGCTGATGAAGTACAGCAGTCATATTTAGATCTGAAGGAAACATCAAAACCGAACTGCATCCAGTGATAATTTACATCATCATTTCACTAACAGTTACAATTTTCAAAGACTGGAGAAACCATAAAGTGATTATCAGACATCTTGTTCAGCATAATGCACAACAAATGTTGCTAAAACGTAGGTTATCTTGTACATTGTACTTGAAAAAGAAAACAGAATGATGCACAAGAATTTTACATCACACTTATAGCAACATCATATTTTTGTTGACCTTAAATAAACAGTAGAACCGTCTTAAAGTTAGAACAGAAATGACTAAGCTAAAAGTCAAGATGCAATCCACATCAGATGATAATGTCCGGAAAAGACTTCTTGAAAAGCCAAGTTTTGAGCTGGCAATGAGATGGCTGACATGTTAAATACTAAAAGTAAACTGAAGTACAGCATGCATATAATGCATTAAATAATTGTTTAAGACCACAAAAGTTATGCAGTGAAGCCAAGTGCCAACTAAACCTCTTGTTATTGGTGTCTTGAAGCTCGTTACTTCGAACGTACTCGGTTACATACTGCCGAACATCTTGTGCCGTTACAGTGTCACCCTTTCTAATGAACCACACACAAAATGTAACACAAAAATACAACTTCATTATTTTATCACCTGTATTAATTTTATGTTCTTTTAATCATGTAAAGTGCCCAATATCTTGTGCATCTTCAATCATTCTGGCAGAGTGACACAAAAACAACTCAACCAAGCAATGAATGAAATCGCACTGATGTAGTGCCGTATGTCACAAGCAAATACAAAGTGCACAGTGGCAGTGACTAGGCCAAGCTTTTAGCTTTCACAGATAATTTTCAAATATGATTATATTATCAGTAAAACAAAATTTAGTATTCCTACTTCAGCAGGCCATAAACTCTTCCTCTATAATGCACTTTTTCTTTTGTAACTGAGCAGTATGTCAATATTTCAGACATTAAATGAACACTTTATCATTGAAATTTTTTCTTTGCATTAGCAATCTGCCAAAAAAAATCATACAACAAAGACACTACCGTTTGCCACTGATCAGTGGTAGAACTGCAGATGTCACTTGATACATTTCTACAATGGTCGGCGGGGTGTAACTGAAGCCAGCATCAGCAGTCACAGATACTGAGTCAACAACAGCAGGTACAACTGACCAGTCAGGCATCTGGAAAGACCGAAGCCTAAAGCAAAAGTAATGCACGTAGATATAATGTGAATACTTTGCAATTAAGGACAGTAGGTTTGCACACAACACACTGTTGAAACTGGCCCATAAAAACTCTGCTTCAAAATCCCTTGGGATGTAATCACGGTGATTTATATAAGTGGGTGGAATATAATCGAAAGTATAGTGTATGTGTGTGTGGATTAAGGTGATATGTGTGTTTAGTAGCCGATATGTATATTCCTACTAGCGGCCAATAGTAACATTAGCAAGTAACGGCTGTCTTTTGCCTGTATTTTGTGGTATCCTCATCAATGAGCTCCATTGCTTTGTAATGGACAGAAAGTCTAATAGACACAAAAAAACAGCTGCCATGCTTACTCTGAATGATCTCGATCAATGCTGACGATGCTCTCCACGCCTTTTGACAACTCCTTCACTTGCATGAAGCCTCTCTGCTGCATTGCTGCAAGGAACTTTGACAATTTCTTGTACGATGATTTCTTCACATCGAGATTTAAGCCAGTCGGACTGGAAATTTCACAATCATATATCAAAGTTACTTGTAGGCCTACTCAAAAATGTGTCTTTCAGAACTGAGTACATTCAACAACAATACACACCTGGGAAGTGTTCTCCTTGTGGACAATCTCAAGTGCTGAAATAATAGAATATGACATGCAAATATGCAAAAAAAGGTGTCATTGTTTCACAAGAATGGCTTTGGAAAGAGTAGTTACTTAGCCACCGATTCCTTTCAAGCCATCCTATGGGCCATGGCACATCTGAGTCCTCATGGCAACAACAATTACTGATCTCCTTGGAAATTAAACTGAGACTGCACATAATTGAATAAACTGAATACCTCAAGTAAGTTTATGGTATAACTCGTTAATCGTTACAGTACATAAACCTACTTTCCAGGCTAGTCACAAGTGAGGCAAAGTGCCACAAAGATGTATAATGAACTATGGAGTGCGACTTTTATGAATGAGGCAGTGTGAAAGCTTAAAGCAGTGGTTTAACAAAGCATCAACCACAACACACAAAATAACAAATGCACTCTACACACATAATAACCACCTACCAGTATGGCACCATGTGATTGCGGAAGAAAGTGCTTGTCAACAGTGGCAGTTCGGCTTTTTTGGCAGTCGTTTTGAGAGCACACATGAAGCACTGATACAGCAGTGTATCCATACATTCTACAAACAAGACATGCTTCTGCTGAGCTGCCGCAGACATTCCTACTAATACTGCTGCTACTAGCATTACTGAGGGCCACAGACAAGGACAATCGACCACAAACTAGGGCAATGATGCCTCTATTGTTGTTGTTGCATTGCCCATCATATCATCTCGCATCACGCTGGGGACAATCAAACAGGCGTGCCATGATGTGTGATACCACTCCACACCACGGGCATAGGTCCGACACGTCTAGAAATATGCGAGCCTTATTATATCTGGTACGCAACTGGGCAATTGTGGTTATCACCTGTCTGGGTAATTCCGTTTGAGATGGACAAGGAAAAAATATCCAGAACTTTCCAGGATGTGTGGGAAAGAGTGTTCAGTTGTCGGCAATATCTGGAATGCAACTGGGCAAGTGTGGTTCTAACTGATCTGGGTAATTCTGTTTCACTTGCACAAATGTCCGGTGGTAATGTGCCCAGTACTTTGTTCCGTGTGTTGTTGGACCATCCATCTAGACTGTCAAAAGTGTGTAAAATGTTCAGAGTGGCCTTGTATATGTCAGTGTCAATGGTACTGTTGTAGATGTAGGGTGCAACATATTTTTCAAAACTCTTCAGTCTTACCTTTCATATGTATGGATAGTAATGATGGTCACAAGACAGACATTTTGTTAAACATTGTGGCAGTCATTGTTAGTGGCCACCATTGTGGTTTGTAGCACACATTGCTGTGGCCATCATTTTTTGCAGCTGTCACTGTTGTGGCTGTCATTGGCCATCATTGTCGAACCCCCTATTTTTAGTACTGTTTCATTGGACTACTTTTCTGGAGTTAATCCAGGTTAGCCTGGGTCAGTGATGTTAACAAGGACTTGAGTCACAAGGACAAGGACCAGGACCAGGACTTTACCTCAAGGACCAGGACAAGGACAAGGACTTGAGTAGCAAGGACCAGGACCAGGACCAGGACTTGACTCTCA
>Ga0209788_1000524_pt1 | contig 10328 bp, 1 predicted proteins | sample WorMetLIZISLAND1_2_FD_187415 | JGI IMG/M metagenome (GOLD analysis project Ga0209788, IMG submission 187415) | Marine gutless worms symbiont microbial communities from Max Planck institute for Marine Microbiology, Germany - Olavius clavatus LIZARD... ...
AATAACACAAAAGATAAAAGAGAAGCCGATCAGAGTAAAATACTGTGAAAGCAGTAAATCACGGTTAGGACGGAGGCAAACAATGGCTAGCTGTTAAGACTAAAATGTCACGCCATAATTGTGAAAAAATAATTATGACAACTTAAAAACGGCACAGCAGTCAGCAGTAACTAATTAGGATTTATATACCCTGATAATTGCATAAAATCAGCACTGTCAGGCAAAGTATGACTAGCAAATCACTGCTAAGGAAAAAGATAAGTTGTAGAATAATACTGCTTAGTAGAGACTCAAATTTCAAATAACTACGTGTGATCAAAGTTTGGCGATGACGGCACAATAAAGTCCGATGAATTGTGCAGACTGGAATGACTAGATGAGACTGGGTATGGCTGTCTGAGAGCTGTCCGTGCTGCTGCAGAACCAGCTGTAGAAGGCGCTGGCAGGTCGGACCAAAACCTCGACTCACCAGAGGATCTGCTAGTACCAGTCGATAACCGGTACCGTTGACTGTTCACGTCACCTGAAGATGAATGAACATTTCCCGCCACTCCAGACTGCCAACTATTCAGTCTGTCGGAAGACGATGAGTAGAAGCTGTGTGGCTGACGTGATGACAAATCTTCTCTAGTAGAAGTCAAGTTGTCACGGTCACTGGACAATCGCGGTGAACTGAAGGAAAGATGCCTGAATGCACACAGATACATACAACAACAGCTCAGTCTAAAAATAAAGTAACAAAACTTAACACACAGCAAAATGTAGTTTTACCGATTAAAACAATGGAATCTGAACCTAGACCACCCATGTTCTGATTCACGCTGGAACTGACATGAGTTATATGCAGTACATAAACTGACGCCTTACTTATTAACTTACTTACTTACATTAGTGCCACAGGGAAGGACAACAAGTTAAAAATTGCTCTAGTAGATTCACAGACTAAATATCAGGTAGGCTATATCTTCAGCCTCAAAATGGGGAGTGCACTTCATTAAAAAACAGTCACTTTAACACACCATCATCAACACCCTTTGGTGTTTGATGTTTTTGTCATTTGTCTGCTTCTATTCTGTCCTGAGCATAGTAGCTTAGCTGTTATAGGTTAGTTCTGTACCTATCTCAAAGTCACTAACCTACTATCTATGTGGCCCTCTTAGCCTACTGTGTCACTTCCATCCATAATGATCCAAAACCAACAAATTTATTTTTCAACCGTTATTTATTCTGCATTTATAGAAGTATAGGTGGCTGGAGAAACTTTATGACTGTGCTTGAGAATTAGTACGCACCTGCACCCACTATTAAACGTTAAACAAAGTGATGCAATCCAAGGATCCGGGTCAGGACCATTCCCCACAGTGATTAACAACTGCTTTTCATCTTGAGGCCCATCCTTTAAAAAATTAATAAAATTTCATCCATAACTTTGAGTAATCCTGCTGGCATTAAACCAAGGCAAAAGATAACATCCATGGAAGAGGTAATAAGTAACTCAACACGAACAAAAATTTATTCCATATCACAGTCATGGATACAGTCACATTTTTTTACAAGAAGCGTACACACATCTACATAACTATGGATAAGTTTTTAAATTATGTAGCACTGCATAAGACATAAGCCATATAGTACCTGTGTGAGCTAAGTGGTGAACTTGTCCAAGCCGGAGCACTCCGCTGTATCGCATCCATAGCTCGGCCAATCTCAACATGGGCTCGCTGACGTGCTTCCCGACACTCTGTCAGCAGCAAGTCTATTTCCCCATCGACCGATGATGCAAGAACACTGTGCCGGCGGCGGCCCAGATGCTGCAAAGACGTAGCAGGTGTGGCTGACAGTGACGACAGGCACCATCCAGACTCCGCTTCATGTACTGAATCATCTGTACCAAGGTTGAGATACGACGAGTGTGCAGACAAGTGTCCTCTGTTACGACAAGAATGCCGGAAACTCGGAGTGCATAACCTGCTGTTGCTGGAGCAAACTGGTGGCACTGGCTGAGATGATGTGACAGACACTATCTCTCGACGTATACCTCGAAGAAAGTGTTCTTGCTGACTTGGGGACCAAGTCCTCAAACAAAGATGGCAGACATGCGAATCTGTTGAATGATGCTCTGCAGTCAGATTCTCTGCTAACGCACCTCTCTGATCACAAGAGTCTAAATCTGCAGCCAGTCGAGCAGCCTTCTGGCGCGCTTCCTTTCCAGTTCTTTCCAGCTGTTGAATCTGTGCCTCTGTGTGCCTTTGACAGGCCTCGAACCTTGTTCGCCAAAATGAACGGAAATCTGCTTCAAGCACATCATGACGCCGTGAGACTGGTGGTGTCTCATCAACACGCTGCAATAATGTGTCTGTCTGGCCTATGAGATAGTTCAGATGAGCTTCTGTTAACTCCACCTGGATTCTAGATGGTATAACTTCCTGAGCGAGCATGTCAATGATCCGCTGCCGTTCTCGGCGAAGTCTTTCCAGTTCATCATACCATCCAGCAGTTGCTCTTCTTTTAGCATCTGTCACAGTTGATTTATCACAGCTCACATCACTGTACCCGAAAAGCGTCCTTGTCAATGGGGATAGACTCTGCTGGCTGTCAACAATGCCAGAATCATTTGCATGGCTGTATGACGAAGACTCTGGTAAACAGACAGCAGACTGTGGAAGACGTCCATAGTCACTACATTGTGGAGTACAGGCACTTCTCTCATTTCTAACAGGCAAAATACGCTCTGCATTTGTTGTCCTTTTCATTCTGTACTTCTCCAGAATTTTATCGGCCATTAACTTACTCTCGTTTTCTTCTTCTTGCTTTCCACTCCACAGGGAATCTTCGGCTTTGATGACTTCCGTCTCACTGTTGGACGCTGGTGACAGCGTACTTGACAGGGACTCTATGCTACTGGAATCTGATGGCCTCCTTTCACCATGACTCACATTTGGCGTCTCAGCTGTTTGATATTGATGACTTGGTAAGGCGACATCAACTGATCCATCAGAAAGCGTGGCAGAAGGCTGCAAATTTTTATCCGTCGTGTTTACTAGCAATAATCTTCCAGTGCTAACTGCTGTTTGCTTACTGTGAACATCAGAAGTGAAGTCGATGGATGTGAGTAATGAGCTGTTGATCAAAGTGTCGCTGTGATCGGTCTGAACTGGTCCGTGATGTCCTGCCAAATCACTACCAGATGATGGGAATCCTTCCCCCAGCAATAGTGAATGCGGGCTTGAGATGCTGCCTCCTTGGGCTATTTGAGTACTGGACTTGTGCAATAAACCAGGATCCTGTGACAGGATGTGACGAGGTGATGCATGAGTCCAAGTGGTTGTGTCTGAAGACCTCTCACACAAATGGCCATTCCACCTGTCAGTCACATCACTATCAATCAAAGCTACAACCGATGACACCTGGTCAGTTACAGAATGACTGACAGTTGTCACTGATGGACCATCAATTGTGAAGCTAGAATTTACACTGCTGACAACATGAGATGAGACATTCTCAGGATCATCAGCAGATGTCAGTGTGACAGGCATGCTGCTAGGTGCATGAAACATTAACGGAGACGTAACAACACCAGTCAAAGGCGACAACAATTCAATTCTTGGCATATTTGCTGGTGGCGTACGCAATTCTGGGCTTGATGCTGGGCTGAAAACAGTTAATGGAACACTTTGTACATCAGTGCAATATAGTGTCTGAGTTCCACATGTCTCTTGAACATTTGGAGTTTGTGTTTCAATAGCTCGCATCTCTGGATAAGTCTGGGTTTCAATGGTTCGGCCAACAGATGAAGACCGCAAAATATTTTCAGCTGACAACTGTTCTTGATCAGCCATCCTGTATGGCAAAGATTGAGTACCGAAAGTCTCTAATGATGTTTCATTTGGAATGCTTTGAACAGAATTGTTCTTCATGATATAGCTTTGACGATCATCACTGTCACCTGATGGCAGCATCTGTCTATAAGCACCTACGATCGACCTCTCCTTACTCAAAAGAGATTCATCCTCAGGATGTCTACCCTCCTGATGTATATCATTCACGTGACATCCAGCAGCCACTGGTGCTAAAAAATCCAGTGTATCTGACTGCACTATCTGTCCACTTTGAAGTGGCACAGTGGTTCCACAGTTGTCACCATGCATCAAATGTGTGCCAATATTACCTGATCCATTACTGCCAGAATTCAATGGGTCCAAATCTCCACTACTATCTGGATACTGCTGACGATTCTCATGTATCTCAGTTTCTGCCTCAATCTGACTTCTTCCGATGGATGAAAGTGACAATGAGGTCCGTTTAGCATGACTTTTGTGTAGAGATTCACTGGTCTGAACTGCAATCTTACCATAACCGGAAGTTGCTAATGACGCCTCATTCTTGCACAGTCTTATTCTGTCCAATGTCTGCATACCAGCCTCAGTATGTTCAAAATCAGACTGGTATAGAGTGGTTGGCATCTGCTGATGTCCAGTCCCAATGTCGGTGGTTAACTCATCAGAGAAGCCGCCGCTGTCGGTGTTCTGATCACCGAGACCAGTACAAGACAGTGATCGCTGAATTGGAGTTGGACACTCATTGTTTGTTGACAACAGGCAACTATCAGACGATGCCTCCATCAACATGCTGACACCACAGGGATGTGATGATCGTCCTGGTATGCGACATAGAGTGTCAGCAGCATCATCACATGGATATGACAACGGCTCAGATGAAAACCGTACCATGCGGGAGTGATTATCTCCGACTGCCTCCAGGCTGCTGGCACCATGTCCAACAAAGACATATGTTAAACTGTCCGTAGACTGTGTCCTGTGCAATTCATTGCTTGCTGCATGCTTCAGTGCATTACTGTAATTTCTGAAATCATGCACTGGAGTAACGTGTGGCTTACAAAGATCAGTCTCAGCGGTCATCTGACTAAATGGCATACCAAACAAATTCTTCTGAATGTTATCATCATACATAGTTTCAGCAGCAGTATCAGATCTTGTGATTCTTCTTGTTGGATCACCACCAGGCTGAACCGCCCTCCCGACTGCTACATCATTTCCTGGCACAGGCGGTAAGTTAGAGAACTGTGACAGAAGAAAGTTCTCAAACCGTCCAGACTCATCTCTGATCAGCTTATTCTCATCAGTCTCCGAATCACTGCCATCTAATGATGAACAAAATGGAAGATCTTTGAAGTTTGGCAAGAGGTCTTCAAAGAGTGCACTTGTGCTACCCAATAGTTCCTGATCACTCTTTGATAAGCTGGAGTTGCCTAACATGGGTTGTGCTAAACGTCTTCTATGGCGGGGGCGACAACTTCTACGAGCAGATATAGTGCTCAAGTCAGGATGTGAACGTATGTGCCTAAAATCAGGTTCAGGCTGAACATCGGCATGGTCAATATGATCCACGGACTTAGAGCGAAACAGATCAAGTCCAATATCAAAAATCTGAGAGCTGCCAGCTGGACGCCAGGCAGCAGGGAACTGAGGTGAAACATCATGTGATCTGGCTGCACCACGGTTAACTGCGACTTGGCAACGTTCAGGTTCTCCATTTGATAAGTGCTGTAGAGTATCCACAAGACTGTCATTAAATACCGACGATTTACCACCCATTGTTGTCTGGCGTCCATCAGGTCTGTCAGTGTCAGTGACCACACAGACGCCTCTCAGTGGACTTTTGCTGCGATTTTGCTGGGTGATTATGACACTGTCTTTCACTTCTCTATGAAAGTCTGCATCACTTTTATTGGACATACTGCGTATTCTGGCTCCATCTTTATTTCGTACAACTGTAGCACCACTGACAGTTATCTGTGCTTCATCTCTAGTCACTGGAAGATTGGTTTTATTTTGTGGTCTGATTTCAATATCAAGAGCACTATGCCAAAAACTCTCTGGATACTGTTCAGCCACTTCATTACGCAGCACCTGCTCTGGACCGGGTGTGAACTTCGGTCGCTGAGTGCCAACTGGCTGCAGACCAACTGAATGATACTCAAAGTCGCTGCGGCGACCCAAGCCAATGGTCGAGTGACCACTCATTATAATTTCAACATCGGGCGACTGCATTGATGGAGACTCCACAATGCTGTGCTGCCTTTCTGGCTCCAGATCAATTCCCAGTACCTCGGTGTCTGTTAGTTTTGTCTTCTTAGCACTCAAACTCTTTGAATGTTGTACTTTGCCATCATCAGATTTCATTTGTACTGCCAAACTGTCGGCAAACATTATGGACTCTGCATCCTGGCTGCTGGATGAATGATGAAGTGCTGTGTTATCCCCTGATTTTTGCCTGCCACCTGTTCTTACATTTTCTGTCCGTGATGGATGGAAGATTGCAAGTTGTGGCTGTATTTGTCTAGACATTCCATCAGAGATGCACTCACTGTCATCTAGTTTGTGTGCTGTCACATCAGTGAAGAGCTGATCGTGGCCAGCACAAGCAAACTCAACACTCGGCACTGTTATCTGCTGATTACTCTCCACCACCATAACAGAATTGGCAACAACTGTCACATCACATGTGCTGCCACCACCACCATGCTGATCTACATTTTCAGCCTGATCCACTGTGTGTGCAGACAGCATGCCAGCATTACCGTGATCAGTCACACTAGTCCTCTGTATATCACATACATTCAATCCTGACAATGCCACACTTTTTATGTGACTATGGGCAGTGCTTTTTGTCTTTGAAATTTCATCACCACTCTTCACATTTGTTAGGTCGTGAGAGGCTGAAGTGCATGTATCAGCAGTGGCCAACTGTTCAGTCCAGCTGCTGCTTATATTATTCACAGAATCATTCATGACAAGATACCCATCATCTCCGGCAGATAACAGATTACAAACAGCTCTTTGATTACTTATTGAATCTTTGTGAGCATCGGCATCTTCGTCACTCTCTCTGTTGTCTTCATAAAAACCAGCCACTTCTCTGTCGGTCTGGTCAAAAGCACAGCCTCTGCTACTATGAAGGGCTGAAATTATTCCAACATCCTCAGCATGTTGATTAGCTACGAATGTAAGATCAGAACTGTGCTGCTCCGTGGTCAGTGTTACGTCATGTTGCAGACACACTGTAACCATCAAGTCATCTGCCATTTGATTCATCTCTCCTGTACTCCCCATCACTCTGGAAGATCCTTCAGTCATGGCTCCAGGACAGCCAGACTGCTGGTAAGACCTCACGTCACCGATGACTGCTGAAAATGTTGAGTCTGTACTGTCTTTACCAGCAAGAAATTCATCATCAGCTTGGACAACACTAAGATTGGCAGCAGAAACTAGACTAACGCTGCCAGCTTCTGGTACACTCAAATAATCATTCGAATAATCATTTGTGTAACAAAGCGGTGTACTTATGTCAAACTGATCAGACACAGAAGTGCCGATTAGTAAGCCACTCTTCTCAGTATTCTCAACTGTGTTCTCTGTTAGATCAAGCTGTGATCTGACTTCAGTCAGCACTCGGTATCTACTGAGGACATGCTCATCAATAACGTGTTGAGTCTTTGTTACCACATCTGCAGAAGAAACTTCTTCAAGCATGCTGAAAATTGCTGTAGCCACGACATTCACTGGTTGTTCCTGATGATAAGCATAGCTGTCATTATCTGATGCATCATGTGACACTGTAAGTCCATGTTTGGCAAAAGTCTGCTGATGTATTGCTACCATGTCAGTGTCAACTGCAGCTTGCATGGTGGTGGCATGTCCAACATCATTTAGTTGTTGTAGCTGAAAGTTACCAGTAATTTCTCCGGCCAAACTATGGAGCTGCTCTGAGTCACCTCCGAACAGCAACACATTAGTTACAGAATCTTCAGGATACTGTAACCATTCTGTATCACTATGGTGGGGATCAGTACTGGTAGCTCCATCACAAACTGTCTCCTGATCTGGTGACCCAATGACTGCTGGAGACTGCAGTACAACTGGCAACTTCTGCCCTTGATGCACAGTGGATAGGCTGCCACAGCTTTCTTCATCTATCAATGAATCAAGTAATTTGTTAAGTTTAACTGCCTGGTCCATCTGTAACACTGTATCACTTGCAGTGCCTGCTTCAATATCAGTGCCCAATTCAGCAGTTCCATTCATAAGATGTGCAGTTGTAGAGTCATAACTCTGTCTCGGCATTTGTTCTGCATCACTATGTTTGTCATTCTCCTCTAGCAGTGATATATCTCTAGGCATCTCATGACCTAAACTGGCATTTTCGTCAAAGAATGTCTCATCAGCCACTGTAATACCATCAGACCATGCAGTATTTGACACCTGTACTAAAGAAGAACTTACAGTCTCAAAAAGCTGAATTTCATTCTGCAAAGATGCCTGTAATGGAGTACCATCAGAGCAACGGTGCTCTGCTGAAGACAGTGGTGCTGGACCATGACAAAACTTTGCCACAGACAGTTCACACACATCAAATGCACAAGGACATGTGGATGTGGCAATACTAATTCCTTGCTGCTGACAACTGCCACTCTTCTCCAGACATTTGTCAGCAGGCAGCTGATCAGCCTGGCTTGTCTCATCAGCATCTGACAGTTGCTCGGGTAAATCCGTAACACCAACCAATGTAGTCACATCACTTCCAATATGAGCATCATGTGTTACGACAGATACCATACTTGGTGTGACCTGAATGGGTCCATCATCAGTCACTGATTGCCACTTTTCTACAACATTACTCTCTCCATCACATGTCACAGCACAATGCCTTGCATCTGTTGCAACACTGGAAATGTTCTTTGACAAATCTTGTACAACTGCTGTATCTGCAGTTCCACCAACTGAGCTGTGACTGCTGACTGCTGTTGCATTACTTTTGCCATTTTCAGACTGATCTATCGCAGCTAGTTCATCAACAACCTTTTGACTAAGCTTATCTTTGTCAACCACAGTAACAGAATTCAGATCAACAGAACTGGAGTCATGACTGTCACGAAACATACTATTATCAGATTTCTTCTGCAAACCATTTGTCAACCTCATGGCAGATGATGATAATGCATGACTCTCATGAGATGATGCTGATGTCTCTGAAAACAACACTTGTAGCTCTGATCTCAAGTCTACTGGCATATCAACTGCACTATTAACTAGCATAATTTTACTTCCATCGACCGCACTATGTGCTTTAGAGTCACCATTTATGTATTCAGCTCTGTTCGTAGTAGCAGGTCTATCAACAGAAGCATTATCTGTAACAACTGAAGTTTCTTTGCCTGTGATCTGCGCGGCAGAAGCTATCCATAGATTTGCAGCACTGTCCGGATGAAAAGATTTCTGGTCCAACTCAGTTATTCCTGTAGTGATATCAACAGCCATCAGAGTGCTTTTGGTAATGTTCTTTAAATTCTCCTCAACCACTACATCAGTGTGAATATCAGTTGCTATATGGTGGTCATCAGCAGCAATAATTTGATCCTCAAGATCAACATTTGGTCTTATTTCTGGCAACAAGGAGACAAACTGAACTGTCATGTCTTCATGTTCGTTAGCTACACAGGTACCCACTTTCTCAGTAGCTCTATCAGTGTCTGCATGATCACTATCCTCATCACATGCACTATCTTCTGCAGCTGAATAACCACACACATCATCAGCACTTCCTGGTCTACTTGGCAGTTCAGTAAATTCAGTTTGTTTCGCACCATCTGCACTGCTGTTTACTTGCTCGTGTGGAGAAACTCTGGTATACCAGTTGTCATCATTAATGCCATCACCAGCTACAGAAAGCATGCTCTCAGCTCCAGCAGTGGTAGTGACACCAACTACTACAGCAGCAGTTTTTGCGACCTTATTCTCGCACATGTTGTGATCCTGGATGCAGCCGGGAGCATCATGCTTAGCATCATCAGTAACATCAGAGATCACAGCTGGCAGCTCATCATGTCCATCTACACTGACATCAGCACCATCTACAGCAGATCTTTGACTGCTTGGATTCACGATGCTTGCATCTTCTTCCGACCTTTCCATTTTCAAGCCAGAGGTACCGGTTCCAGGATCCACCACAATGTTGTCAGTGACGGACAACATGTCAAATCCTTGATCGACATCACTGTGTGGTAGTCCGTGCAAAGCAGTGTCGGTATCAGTAAGACTGACATTAGCATTTGTAGGATTCTGTCCATTTGCAATCTGGTATTCTTCAGTCTCTGTCAACCCACCAGCTGCTGAACTGCTCGCTACTTGCTCTGATGTACCATTAGCTGACAATGTATCAACAGAGTCATTGTCAATTATTTCGCTCTGAAACACAGCAAACTGAATGGAGGAAGCAGCAGCAGCCTCATTCAGTAATGCAGTGGTCTC
>Ga0209788_1000525_pt1 | contig 10321 bp, 5 predicted proteins | sample WorMetLIZISLAND1_2_FD_187415 | JGI IMG/M metagenome (GOLD analysis project Ga0209788, IMG submission 187415) | Marine gutless worms symbiont microbial communities from Max Planck institute for Marine Microbiology, Germany - Olavius clavatus LIZARD... ...
CGACCCCACTCAAGTTTGAAGACGTCTCAGCAAGAAACGCCTACGAATATCTACAAAAGATTTATACTGCCAGAAACTAGAGTTATTGACCTACATTTTTGCCGCTGATAGTATAGGTCTATATTAATTAGTTTTCACGTAATTATGCTTCAAAGGCGAACCCTCTGAATCTAAATCTGCTAGTGCGAAAACCGAGTTTTACGTGAAATAGCCACTCAAGATCATTCATTTTGCAATCAGTCACAGGCCAACAAGGGGTAGCATATCGTCATATAATATTGCTGGCCTTATCTCCGAAGTTTCCGAAGAAGTAGCCACGGAAATTGCCGTCGTCAACAACCCCACTCTCATTTGAGGTCCCCGCCAAGAGGAACCCCCGCGAGTATCCGCTTATACCTTATATTTCCAGAAACTAGAGTCATTGGCCTACATTTTTGTCGCTGCATGTATGGGTCTATCTTCATTCAAATTTGTGCAGTGGGCTCCAAAAGACGCATCTTTTCTTCACCAGAGAGCACCAGAGTGCGTTTTGGCCGTTCAAGCTCATCCAAGGTCAATGATTTTGGTACCAATCGAAAGCGCGTATGCGACTTCCTATTAGTCGGTCATTGTAACTATGGTTCTATCTTGCACCGTTTCTGAGATACGGCAATTTATTGGCTAAAAATTGCCTATTTTTCCTACCCCACTCTCATTCGGCGCCCTCGCTCCCTTTGGAATTTTGCGGTGTAAGTTAACCATGAGGAAACTAGAGTCATGGGGCTATCCTCCAGTGAAGACCCCATGATCGTAGCTTGAGTCGTTTTGACACAGTGCCAGCATGTGACGGACGGACAGACGGATTTACTGTAGCTGATACAGCGCTCTGCATAGCAAGCTATGCTGACGCGCTGTAAAAATCGGTCAGTGCATGCTGAAGCTGTGACAACTGACAAGAAATTAGTGTCTTGGGCCATAGGCCTACTGATGGACCATTAACGGTAGACAGTTCATATTTTATTTCCTATCTACGTTTACGATGCAGGCCAAGCGACGTTACGACGGCTTCTTTTCTCGTATACTGTGCAACAGAAGGTATGCTAATGATGCTTCACGTTTGTAGTTGATTCAGATCCAAAAAATGTAGCCAATTTCCGGTTGGTGGTGGCCGGGATTTTGAAATATAATATGGTGGACACCAAGGTCAGATTTCATGTGGCCCAATATCTGAAAATATATGTACCATACTAATGAACATCTGTGCCAAATGTGGTGCTTTTGTCACAAAGTGAACATTGGTCAGCTTAGCAGTTCCGCAACAGGGCATTTTAAAAGAGAATCTTACTGCGGCAGGGTGGGCAGTGGTGGAGCAAATTAGATGAAAGTAATATCAGCTAGAAAAACTAAAAAAATAAAGCTCTCTGACAGCTAAATTATCAATATTAGCTGTCAGATAGTTTTGTTTTTAGCAATTTAAGAAGAGCTTAAGTAATAGAGAGATCACTAAGCTAGCAAGTAGCTGATCTAATTAGTAGCCTAGTTTTAGCAATATTCTGCCATCATCTGGTAAATAATAATTTAATGTTTGGAAATTTAAAAAAATGATAAAATGACAAATGTTAAGTAAATTTATGGTGGGCAAGTTCAAAAGACTGGTGCGGCAATTTTTCCACTGGTGAGGCACATGCCCCACCTATTGAAGAAAGCGCTTGCCGACCGTGGACTGTTTCTGCCTTACCAATGTTGCATCTGTATCCTGTGTGGCAAGGAATGCTATTTCTCCAGGATTATGTCTGACAAAATAACGTCCTCGTGGCTGGCTTTGAATCACCTGCAGGGTTCATCACTCCAGCTTTTCCTCTCGCCCAAAACCAATCCACATGTGACATGGGGAGCTCTTGGAATGGCCCGAGGGTCATGCAAACGACAATGATGCTGGTGTACCAATGAACACAATGGTTTAATTGTAATTTGAAAAAAATACAACAAACAGGTCCTCAGAACTTAACAACGAACACATGCACATTACACAACGGCTGGAACACTCAACACTGCAAATACAATACAATGCAATGATTAATTTTATGCAAGTAATTATATTAATCCAAAGGCCTGGTCAACACCTACAGCAGTTAATTATTACAACTGTTTAACCACATGCAGGCAGTCCAAAGATTGTCCAAATCTTGCCACTTATTAAATAATACTGTAACTCTGTTAGGGATAAAGACAGAACAATAATCTACCTTAAAAAGAGAACAGCAATTAAATATCTGTAAATATTCTCTGAGATTCGTGGGTGACCAATCATGTAACTGCACAACGATTACATACCGAAATAGTCTCCCAAAATGGCGGAAATTTGTTGTAACGATAAGCAACCAAAAGCATTCGGATTCTCAGATAGGTTTTCGTTGCTTAACCAGTCACACAAAATCAAGCTAAATATTCAACCTATTCACTGCAGTTCAAATAACCAACGATGTCATTGCATGCCAAGACCAAAACAACTTTTGCACAGTCAATGGCAAAGCCTGTTGGCACAAGGTAATCAGTAGGGACAGTAGATAATCACGGAAACACGGAAATCATGGAAACCGTGATTTTCGTCAAATGCCATGATTTTGCAAAAATGCCGTGTTTCTGACGTGTTTTTTTGCCAAAATGCCATACTTTTACGTTTTCTCAAGAATGTTTTGTTTTTAATCAGCATAATCTGAAGTTTGTTATGCAAAATAAACACAAAAATATTTACTTTTTCCTTGCCTCTGCTACCAAAGTCCATGTGCTTTGTTACTTACTGGATGAATATGTGACCGTGACGTCATCGTAGTGTGTATTTTGGGAGTTGGAAACCATGAGTTTTAACAAATTAGCAGCTATATAAACTGCCGTGATTTTTGCAATTTTCACAAAAGTGTGCCGTGTTTTTTGCCATTTTTGCCGTGATTTTCTACTGTCCGTAGTAATCAGTAGTGTGATAACTGGTTCAGTGACTAATGCTGCATCATAATGGCCAAGCAGAAACTACTTACTTGCCATAAGATGTGTCCACTCAGTACTGACAACAGACAAACACGGTGGGTGGCAGTGGAGTGTCACAATTTCCTACATTGTGTTAACCAGTGTTTTACTTGTACACTTAAACAGCGTGTTTCCTCCTCACTTCGAACAATACAATACCCATCACATTCTGGGATCACCCATAGCACAGGTCATAAAGTCGAACACCCCTATTATATCCGCACAAAATTAATACTGTGAAACGTGTTCTTTTTACCTCAAAATGCACCATAACATGTTCACAAGCCTGGCTGATAGATCACAATCCCAGATCGCATAGCTGTATCGTGGACGAGTTAGGAAGGGTACCCCAGTAACGAAAACAGGATAGAGGAAGAGAAGGAAAGGGGACTAAAGGGATGCATGTTTCTGCCTACATCCCATATATAAAATCCCGGATAAAACACTGGTATTATAACGTAACTATTGCTTGAGCTGATTGCTAGGTGTCGCCACTGATGACCATGGTTTTGCTTTGTATTGTGACGTGGTTGCCAGCTCGGCATCCTTCAGGCAGTCGAGATACAAACGCCTACAAACAACAATAACAACAAATTTCATTTTATGACCATCACTGCCATCAAATGACAGAAGCATGCTGCATACCCTTTTCTTGACTACAATATTAACTCATTAGCTACCAATAAATGGCATTAAATATAGTCTGTAATAGCAAACACATGGTGAGTTCTGCATAACAGTAGGCCCTGTTATCAGGACTGTTGGCATACTGACCTGGTCGGTTAAAGGCGATCGCTGTTAACTGAGCCGGCAATCCAGCCGAGTTCAGATGTATGCTACCTTAATTGGGTTTAACCCTCGCCGGCTCAGAGTGCCACAAAGGGGATAAGCTCCCTTGCAATAGACCTATGGTATTCTTCAATAGCAAGCATGATGCAAAATAGCTGTCACATTAACTCCTGGCTTTCAGACTGAGGAACACTTAAACTACTACACCTAAGATTATCCACACTATTGACATGTTCACCATTAGTAGTATTACACCATTTTGTTCACTCTTGAAGAGCTTTGCTTTTCGGGACTCATCAGTCCATTTTCACAACATTTTGTACAAATTTTTTATGGCTTCTCATGGCCTGAAAATACAAAATTCAATTCAGTGACTTTTCATGACCAATGGGACCCTACCTAACAAAGAATCACTGTAACCATAATAAAACTGGTTCCTGTTATTAATGTTTGCCAATTACCACAAAACGGAACCTTCCATATTCAAATTTGTGTAAACTTTTCATTTTTCAAATCTCTAATAATCACCTCCTACACCATTTCATAATCCATATCTGTTTTCACCCAATCATTACCACCCTCCCTTAAACATTCCAAACAAATAGCGATCAAATTATATTAACATTGCAGTAGTTCACTCTGTCTGATCAATAGCATGATATAACAATATTTAGCACAATTAATAGTATGATTAATGTGCTTCAGCCACGCCAATCCAGCTGTATGGTACAGCTTGCCAGCATACATCTAGGCCTTAACGAACACTGAAAGATAATCTTTCTGTCGGCTCTTAAAAACCCACTTTTTCATCTAACATTTACACAGTTAATCAATGCACTGTCGTATTACAGTGTAATGTCTGCTGTTCTAATTTGTAAGTGAACATTAAACTAGCATGTAATGTAAAGCCCTGTCCACATTGGCAACTATAGTCGCCAAAAACGGTGACTGTCGCCGAATTCGGAGACTGTCGACCAAAGACTGTTGCCAAATTCGGCGACTGTCACTAAAAACGGCGACTGTCGCCAAATTTGGAGACTGTCACCAAAAACGGCGACTGTCGCCGAATTCGGAGACTGTCGCCGAAAACGTGTGGATGGGGCTTAATGTGCAAGAAACGAACTAAGTAATGTACCTTGGCCTGTTGGTTGGTGGTGGACATGTAACCAAGGCACATGCTGTCAGTTGTGTGGGACCACAGGACCTCGACATCTAGCCGACCCACAGTACCACTATCTACAGTTACTACGACAGCGCCGCCTAGTGGCTGTTTCTCGTCTCTCATCAGTGGCGACTCTGCCTCACACAAATAACCAAGCAATGATAGACAATTGCCACAAATACAAAAACTGCTCTGTCCTTTAGGCAGTATCATTTCTGTTATCAATCTTTTATATCTCACAGCTTCATAGATTCTGGAGATACTGGTCTTCATTTGTTTAATGTATTACTTTTCATGTGTAATAATGTAACCATTTGCTAGACTAAGCCTGCTTACCACAGAAGTTAATAAGCCGCAATCAAGTTACATCACATTGCATTATTTAGTGACCACATGCTTTCATCATCATCGCCATTATCATCATCCAATCCAATATGAGCATGCACCACTACGAGTGCGTTGCGCTATGCTTCGTAAACATCCTCCTAGACCCGGTCCTGAGCATCCTCTCTTGCTTCCGGAAGCCCAGTGTAGGAGTTTGCCAGGTCGTTAGTAACAGTCCGGACCCAGGAATTGCGTGGCCGTCCACGAGGTTTCGTCCAGACCTCTAACGGTGGTTCGAAGAGGATACGGATAGCATCATAGGGATGTTTAATATGGCTTAAATAATAGAGTTTTTCTAGGAACTCAACTGTGAAATGTGAAAAATGACAAATGTGAAAAGAACAAAAGTCAAATGAGCATGTCCAAGTATGAGCAAAGAAACATGGAAGTCTTCAGACACTACATGAAGAAAGAGAGTGACGGCACGGATGTGATGTTGCATGGAAGTTTGTTCAACAGGTTAGCAATGAAGACTGGAAATGAAGCTGATAAGTGCACTGGCAATGAAAATCCTAAAAATGAGGCACGCTGCTTCATTCTGAGCCAAACTGAGGGGCTGGATGAGAGTGGTGAGTAGCTGTTACACGAGACTATCGACTTGTGATAAGGATGAAGATCATCCAGCCTGGAAAGTACAGCCAGCAATCTCGAAAGGTTTTCTTGGACACCTTTGCAGACCTCCAAGTAAGACATATAATACTGACAAAGCCATCAGAATAGTCACATGCAAGTGTGGGTTATTTACTGAGTTCAAAAGCTACTGCCCAATGTCACACAACACAAAAAAAGACGAAATTACCAAGAAATTTATGTTTGAAGCAGTTGAGCAATGCGGACGTCGTGTCCTGCTGTCGCTTCACACAATCGGCACATTCGCGAGCCAGCAGAGTCTTAGTGAGCTGTTCACCACAACCTAAACAGCACAATTTACCACTGCACACTTGCACCAACACACTCGGCACATTCGCGAGCCAGCAGTCTTAGTCAACTGTTCACCACAACCTAAACATCACAGTTTATCACTGCACACTTGCACCAATCTTACAACATGTACATAACAAAATGTCTAGAGCAAACTAAAACACACAGACAGAAAATTCCTCACTTGGATTTTCCCTCTCCATTTATTTATGACCTATGCACTTCATGTGCCTCCCATTGGGACAGACCAAAACTTCTTCATAAGACAGACTGAGTTTAGCAGGAGATCCAAATCTAAGTCACTACTCTTGGACTTGCAGATTTCTTGCAAACTGATCACAGTCACTTCAGAATTAACTTGACATCTGCCACAACGAGTTGTAGCTTACAATTTTTTTCAAACTCAATTGGTGATCTGCTATTTGCAAATGCAATTATGCAACAATACTGCATTTTCCTGCACTTCACACATTACCAATAAATGTTGTCTATGTTTAGTATCTTCTAGTGTTTTTTCACTGTTGGATGGGTGACAGAAAGGGCACCTAGGCTAAAACAACTCCCAATTGGGGACTTTACCTCACACCGCCAACAAGGAAAGCATAAGTGTCATCTTATTACATGATACAAGATAACAAAATACACATAAATGTGATACCGGATGTGCTGACACCAACACCGACTTTGCCTTTTGGGTCATTCTCAGCCCAACAACCACAGCCGAACAGTGCTGCCTAACCACACAACACAACACATCCTTACAATCAACACCCAATAACAATAAGTAGTAAAGAACTAAAGAAAAGCTGGATAGGACATGTGCTGCGGCATGACTGTTTAGTGAGAACAGTGCTAGAAAAACAACTGCAAGGGAAGCCTGTAAGGGAAGAGGAAGACCGAGGAAAATGCTACTGAACTCGTTATTAAAGGTAAAAGAAGAAAACATGGACCACACTCAACTAAAAGATCAGTCACTAGACAGTGTAGACAAATCTTTTACTGCTACTAAAAGATTTGGCATTGATGAAAACGAAAACCTGCCCATATAAGGGCAGAATACAACAGACAGTAAATAATAATTTCTCGCAAAGGCATTTTTGACAGCATCCTCTATGGTCTGTAACGAGTTAAAAACGCTGGCACTTCAAATGCCTTATAGGCCACAGCTATAACAATATCAAGGACGATACTGTGTGGTTGGCCACCTAACATGTCCAACCAGAGCTGGGCAGGCTAGGGAGATTTGAGAAGTGGCCTGTAAATTTGTCAGAACAGACACATGCAGAAAGACTTAACATCGGTAATATCGTGGCTATTTACTGCTGCTAAAAGATTTTGCACCAATTCTGAACTGAATAACCTGCTGTAAAATTCACAAGGTGTGTGGCAACAGGTCTAAGGCAAGATGGTAGATTTAACCCCAGCTTCCTCTGTGCTTTATTTCTGAACGCAAGAGTGAAATAGGTAGCGTTGGTATATCACCTAATATTTGTAGTTCTTGATTTGCTGCCGCCACTAACACGTGAAATTGGTCCATATTTGGCTGAAAGTTGTCACAAACACAAAAGTAGCAACTTTTTATGGCCCACAATGTAGAACGAGTTACTACTGACCTGGCCAAGCCGTCCAGGCTGTTTCAGTATTATTCCACCACTTGACACAGCACTAGCGACATTGCCACAATCATCGACACACACTGCACCGACAGTGTCCTGCAGTAGATCAGTGTTAGCACCGTTTGTCGTCACCTACAGCAACATTATAACGGCATGTTCAATTTGTCAAAACGTAACTGAAACCAGATATGGATTCGCCAGTTTCACGCACTGATTTGCAAATCTGAAACCATGTTTTGGGAAACCACCGAAACCTGCGCGAGTGATGGTTTTGCTAATGAAACAAAATTGTGCAGTTGTCTATACTGACTGCCATGGATAAAATTACAATTATGAAGTATGATGTATTTACTCTGCAACAAAAATATTAGTTCATGTGAATAAATGTTATATAACTATAATGAGCAATGAGTGTGAGACTTTTAATGCAGCAATGTTGTTGTTTTACTTGCACAGCCGTGTTCACATTGACATTATGTCACTATAGTGCTCGTTTCGTGCATTTGATTATCACAACATAACCTTAATCTGAAACTAGTTCTGGTTTTGACAAATTGAATAAGCCCTCAGTAGCAAAAGTTTGGGGCTTGTGCAATGTGCCTCCTGTAACATTTAACCGAGAATTCTGCCACGAAGTGCCTGTATACCTCGTCCTTCATGCAGTCAACTCGGCGTACTTTACAGTTTGAGCTGAAGTTCAAAGCACCTTCAGTCAACATGTCCAACTTCCGCTTGTTCTTAATATATGCCTTCCGTGATGAGTCTGCAAATAAGTATAAGATCCACATAATCAATGCAGGATTACACGATAAATAAAGTTAAATCAAAATAAGGCAAAAAATGGGAAATAGCCACGATATCGGCAAATTTGTGTATGCAACATCAAAAAGTCCGAGAGAATGTATGATAATAGGGATAGTGTCTTTACTTTTCCAAATGCTTTTACTGCATCAGTTTGTGCTATTTCTCTTCGTACTATTCTTTTGTTTTTAATGTACCTTGTGTACAAATGTCATGATAATAATATTGGATAAACAATCAGTTCAAACACAAGGTAAAATAAAATAATCACCGGTTATCAGAGCATCTTTTGCTATAGTGTGAAGCTCATGACGTGCAGCCCAGTCATATGCTCCATGAGCAACCAGAGTGCTGAAAGCAAACAAAAGACATGGATTTAATGATAAACCTTCACAGCTGATCTCACTCCATTCAGTTATCAATATTTCTACTAGTACTACTACAACTACTTTCCATTTTCGTTTAACTTACATATGGTACTTTTCTTGCAGGGTTCAGACATCTGGGTACATACCCAAAAAACCACCGGGTGTTATTGGGTAAACCCATAGAAATAAACCCACCAATAAAACCCACTCATAATTTCAGTCCAATTAATTAATAATTAGGGACAGTAGATAATCACGGAAACACGGAAATCACGGAAACCGTGATTTTTGTCAAATGCCGTGAATGTCGTGATTTTGCCAAAGTGTTGTGTTTTTTGCCAAAATGCCGTAGTTTTACGTTTTCACAAAAAAATATTTTGTTTTTAATCAGCATAATTTGAAGTTTACTGTGTGAATTTAACACAAAAATATTTACCTTTCCTTTGCCTCTGCTACCAAAGTCCGTGTGCTTTCTTACTTACTGGCGGAATATGTGACCTCGATGTCATCGTAGTATATTTTTCTGGAGTTGGAAACCACCAGTTTTAGCAAATTAGCAGCTATATAAACTGCCGTAATTTTGCCGTGATTTTTGCGATTTTCACAAAAGTGTGTCGTGTTTTTTTACCATTTTTTGCCGTGATTTCTACTGTCCCTACTAATAATGAACAAGAAACCTGCGCTATCGCAAAGATGACCGCGCTCTTAGTTGTTAGTGACCAGTCGGAAGTTGCAGCTAAATGGCATGAGTATTGAGTATTGAGTAATGGTACTGCTAAGATACAACTAGATTTGCAGTGCACCTTGCACTCATACCACCACCGGTCAGACACACGAAGTCTCCACCCTGTGGTTCGCATTAAGTAAACTACTGCTCCACTTAGGGCAGAAGCCTGACTTAACCTGAGCACGTAGTATAGCATTTCAGCAACTTGATCAACAGTGTTTGCAGTAAATCAGGTACTGGTAAGCGCCAACCTTCCTCTCAGTTACAAGTCCAATATTCTATCACTGCACTGCACCGACTTAATTAAACCCAATATCCCAAACTTGGTTATATGTACTGACAAACAGTGGCGGTTCTACGCTGGTGCAGGGGGCGCAATTGCAGCCCTAGTTTTTGGCTCTGCACCCCCACTTTGGCATGATGCAATGATTATTGTCACTAAGAATAATGTTAGTATGCTTCGTTGTGTCGTTCTAAATGATTGAGAATCCGAAATTTCATTGCACCCAAACTTACTGATGATGCGTGATGAAATTTTCACGTTTGAAAG
>Ga0209788_1000526_pt1 | contig 10321 bp, 5 predicted proteins | sample WorMetLIZISLAND1_2_FD_187415 | JGI IMG/M metagenome (GOLD analysis project Ga0209788, IMG submission 187415) | Marine gutless worms symbiont microbial communities from Max Planck institute for Marine Microbiology, Germany - Olavius clavatus LIZARD... ...
CTTATTATTAGTATTTAGTTTACAGTACATTTACCTTGCATGTGAATCATTAGCTTTCTTAGCTCTTCTGATTTGCGTCATAAATAGGACTTTGTTAATGCTTCATGAACTTGTTTTGGATGGGTGTAATTTACGATATATGTGTTTGTTTATTATCGCTACTGCCTTCTGTATCAAGTGACTGCTGTTTGTTGTTAGGTGCATATGCTGTGCAGTTATGATGAAACACTATGTGGAGCCAAATATGTCCATCAAGTCACAGACCACTGTGAAATATTTTCTGAAAATATTGTCTTCCATCTGTGAGGGTATTGTGTTTATGTACCTCGGCATTGCAGCCGTTGTCAGCACTCATCAGTTAGATCTTGCATTTATTGCTGGCACACTGGCTGCTTGCCTTGTCTCACGTGCTGTCGGTAAATTTCTTTGGCTTGTTTTATAAACAACTTTGGATTTGTAGTGTTTAAAAATTTATTAGTTTGTCTTTCAGACATCTGTGATCGAGAAGTTGTTTACTTTATTCAAGCAAAAGTACTCAGCACAAAGGTTATTGTAACAATTTGAATCAGTTTGCTCAATATACAAAAGCAGAGTATCAGCACTTTTCCACTTTATAATGCACTGTTTAGTGACTGTTGAAGTTGAAGGCATATTCATTGTTTTTTGGCAGATGTTAAGAGCTTGCAGTAACAGTAAACATAAAGTCAATCAACACAAGAAGTAATATTCTGTGCTGCAGTTCACTTCTGCTCAGTATGTGTGACACTTGAGTGACTTGACTTGACTATAGTCACACTCAGTGCCTGTATAGTTGATATTTAGAGAAGCAGAAACACAGGCTGTATTACCAATGTTTTTGCAGGTGTACTGCTGCTGAGCATATTTGCTAATTACCTGCATGTTGTCAAGTTGGATTATATCGATCAGTTTGTCATGGCATATGGCAGTTTGCATGGTGCTATGACATTTGCTCTGGTTGTTTTGTTGGACGAGAATGTTTATAATCAGCGTCGTCTTATGATTACCACAACTATTGTCATCATCTTTGTCACCAACTTCTGTCTGGTAATTGTTGGTGCTTCTGCATCATTCTGTTGTTGCTACTGTTATTATTATCATTACTAGCTTTAAAAACTGCAAGTTAATAATGGCACAATATGTTCAAATTATTGATGAGTCTTCCAGTATGTTTATTGAATTATAGCCAAAAAGCTAAATAAAAAAATGTAAAATGTAAATTAGTCGACTATAACAAATATATTTATCTTCAAATGCTTGTCATTATATGATAACTGGGTTGTAGTCTAAAAACCCTTTTTATGGCTTTCTGCAGTATTTGACCAAATGCAGGAGCAGAATGAGGTAAATAAAATACAGACTATCTTCTGCCTGGTAATTGTTGGTGCTTCTGCGTCATTCTGTTGTTGCTACTGTTATTGTTATTATTATTATTACTAGCTTATAATTATGATCTGACACTTGAAAACTGGCAATGACATTCATATTGTAAAAATTGTCATGAATGTCTCATTATACGTGTTTCACGGTTAAAATCATTTGTGCTGTTTTCAGGGTGCCACGTTGAAGCTGTTCGTGAAGTATCTGAAGGCAAAGATGGGACAGAAACATGAGCCGTCATTTAATGAAAAAATTGCATTCAAGGTGAGTGGCTTACATTTCTGTCATTCTTAGCTCACAGTAGCTTTCAGTGATTCGTTTATCAGTCAGTCTGTTGGAAAGAGGACTGCTGTTGACTAATGATGCATCATCCTTATAGCATTCTGTTGATTTGTTTGTGTTAGTGCTTTGACTACGTGACGGCTGGTGTGGAAGGCATTGTGGGAAGTGACAGTCATCATCATCCTCTACAGGAAAGGTTGTAATGGTTACTTTATTCAGCATTTGTCACACCAGCATGTCATATCCTAACGTTTTATTTGTCGCCAATTTAAACTCGTTAAAAGACAGGCGAGATAAATTTTCCTCGCACATCACTACCTTCTCTCTCTCGAGAAAAACCACCACAATATCCCTCCTGTAATTGTACATTGACAGTTGTTCATAATACTCCTTAAATATCAACAGTATAACAGTGTTAGACACTTGAATACTTTTATGTTCCTACTCTTAAAGAGTTTTTTTGATACACTCGAATCTCGTGATATTCTTTTATTTATTAGAGATATTCGTTTGTACAGCTTTGTCTTTTATATTGTAGCTCATTTGTTTTGTTTTATACATTTACTGTGAATATCCTACTTTTCTTCCGCTTTTAATTGTATGGCACTAAATAGCCTACGTTGTGCTGAAGTGCCATTAAGAAACTGCTCATTCACTCGCACTGCTGTTTTCAGCAGCTTTTGTCGACTGTGTGAAACATGTAATTGAGTGCATGTAGATGTTGGGATCTGGTCTGTGATATCATCTGCTGTTTGTTCTGTAATTATCAGTCATCTATGTTTGATTTGTAATTAAGAAGGCTAGATTATGCTGGTGATTAGAGGTGACAACTGAACTAGACACAGTGACGGTTTTAAAACAATTTACAATAACATATGTAATCATTTCCTTTGATGCTGTTGATTGGGTGTCGGGTCTGAAAAAACTGCTGCAATAATCCCCAAGTTTTCCTTTGACTCGACTCAACCTGGATTAACTCCAGACAAGTAGGGCATTTTGACAAAAACTAAAAGTAGTTATAATGAATTTGATTTCATGTACTGTTAACTGTTATTGTTGTGTGACTGTTGCTACTAGGTTGTCAGCCGTTGACAGTGGACATGTGAAACCACGGCTGACACAAGAGCAGGATGTACGACCTCGTGGATGGTCACTTCTGAATGTTTGTCAGTCTCTGAGAGAAAAAGACTCGTGTGAGCCGGTCCAAGCTGCGGCTTGTTTCAGCCAGCCAGATGTTCTCAGTCAAGCTGGTAGCTCTCTGAGCAAGCTATTCTCCACTTCCCTACTTCATCTTCGTCTTGGCTTCAACAGCTGGAGAAGGTTTGTACTGGTTTAGTAATGTTGTCTGCTGTAAGATTTTTGGCCAGCCTGTAAAGGGTCATTAATCCCTGGCAAAACATGAGTTTCTTTTACAGATCATCATACATTTTTCTGTTTTGTACAGTATAATGGTACTTAATTTACTGTTAATTTATCTCACTGTGTATATGTTTAAATCGAATGTGGATTCCATCGTAGTGTTTAATTTGAATGAATGAGTGAACCATTACCAACTGCCATAAAAGTGGATTTTTCAGTTAGGAGGTCTCAGCTTGTACTATTGACACGTATTTGCTTATTTCCTTTAGTTGTATTGTGTGAATATATAAAACTTTTAGTACATGAAATCAAACTTTAAAGCAATTTTGTTGAGTTCAAGATGGCATCAGACAAATCACCGCTTAAGTTGGTTACTTAAAAAGATGAGTGGCTAATTTTGATCACATATCTTTAAATGACATTTATGCAATATGCATGTTTGCCCACCTAAAGGACATCGATGCAGTGTGCTTTGAGTTAAGTGCATGCTGAGTATGGAGTTACATGTTTGGTTGTTTGGTTTCACCAACCAAACATAAATTTAAGTCTGGTTTGTGCAGTGCATCCTTAGACTTTGTTCAATGCATTGATGTCGTTAGTTGGGTGGCAAGAAGTGCATCTAGCCTGGAAAGCTGCTACAGCAGTCCCTGTCCCTCTGGGATTCAGCTTAACCTTTGTTAAATCTGGAAAAGTTGGCCGATTAAACAAAATGAATGTCGTAGCATTAGGTGTAGTACAGTGAAATGGTGGTGTGTAGGTGTTCAAGTGACAGTGCATTTCACGGGCGTACAAGCACAAGCACTTCATCTTCAACACAGACACTTCCAGACGCCGGTTCTTCCACATGTCTTGATCTCCAGGCTCTTGACGTTCACGAGACACGCAAGATGCGAGACGACAGCAAGATTCACCACATTGTTGATGATCTTGTCAGTCGACCCCGGAAATTGGTCAGTGTTAGCTAATTTGTACTATTTACTGACATGGACTATTTGCTGTGATTCTGATTAGAAATATCCATCTTTTGAAAGTATAATGCAATAGTAAATATCAGAATTTTCACGTACTGTACTGGATTTTCAAAATATGGAGATGTCTTTAGAGATGTTTAGTGTGCATTGCTTTGTCTGTACTGATTGTCATGTTTACAACAGATCATACTGATGTAAGGTGGTCTGTTTTTGTGATAATTTTACTGAGTGTAGTGAAATATCTTCTTAACTCTCATTTCTGCCTTCCTCTTCGAACTTGATGCTGCAGAACATTTTCTCCATTCTGAGCAGTCTTTAGCTATAACTTTGTTTTGTATCTGTGATATCCATCCTGCGGATGCTGTTACTTTTTCTTTAGTTTGGCTTTGCATGTTTGAAGTTTTATTGCCGTCGCTCGTCCGTGTAGATTCAGTCACGTAGTGTATGTAGTCAGTTTATTGTTAGAAATATGTGTGACATGTCTGCTGCGTTTGTCTCTAAGCTTGTTGGCTGATTGTTACAGGTTGGTCACTATCACCATCCATTGCCAAAGATGGAAGTAGAGGAGAGTGATGTTACGGAGGCGGATGAGCCGGACCATCGTACTGCTCCTGTGTTCTTGCGTCACATGCTGAGTCACACGCAGTGGCATCACATGTCACAGACTCGAGCTGTTGTCACCACCAGTCAAGACGCAGCAGCCGGCACTCCAGTGACTGGCAGTGACAGTATTGTGAATGGAGGAAAGATGAACAAGAGTGTCAGCTTTGCCAAAGTGGAAAGCGTCTTGGGTGGTGAGTGATTATACCAGCCGTTGAGATGTGAGGGTTGTGTGTAGTTTGTAATGTGAATTCATGCACAGCTGTGTGCTAATTTTGTTACATTGTAGATGTAAAATGATCAAATGCCATCTGAGCTGGCAAGCAACTATACTACGGGTATAATTTACCGAGAGCCGGATTTGTATTGGCACTGCTGACCGGCTGAATTTGTTACCTTGTTACTTAAGGTTGAAATAAAAGAACTGAGACAAACTAGTTGTTATCATGAGAACCTGTCTTCAGTACAATACATAACATTACATCAGTGCAAGAAAAGAACTTCTAGCTACTTGATGTTACTTCATCAAAGCAGTCAGTTGTTATGACTTATATTTAAGGCAGATTCTTTGAAATTGGTAAAGTACAAAATATTCCATTATTGTCAGTTTCTGTGACATTTTGATTAATTTGGACAAAATTGAAACCAAACGAAATTTTGGCAGGATTTGGAAAAAGTCGTATTTCAGTCAGAGCTAGAGTTAGAGCCAAACTTGGTACACCTCTAAAAATATGCCGTAAGCTGATGCTTTTGGCAGTTACCAAAGTTGTAATATTCATTAACTAGGTAAGTATTATGTGATGTATTGACAGATTCATGTAATGTGTTGAGTGTTTTCACAGTTGCTAATTAATCTTGTTGTATATAGGAATCCTAAAATGACAGCAACAGTTATCTGTGCTGTGAACAGGAGAGTCTTGTCAGACAAATGACGATGGCACAAACGAGGATGGCACAAGTCAACAGGCACTACAGGGTGACGGCAGCAGTGTCAAATCAGATGATGTTGAAGTTGATGATGATGATTGTGATGCTGATGCTAATGACAGTGACGGCGATGATGACATAGGCATTGTCTTCTCAGCTCCACCAACAACATCTGCCCATAAAGGCAAGTACTGCGTGGAAAAAATCACAGAATTGACACAATATGCACTTGCTAGAGTTATCTGTCAGTGCTCCCAGGTTTCACTCTTCAAGCAGCCACACCAGCTCCTTATTGAGTGGCAGATTAAATTGAAACTGTCCACTATCCACCTTGACTTTTGAAGTTGTGTACTGGCCACTTATTTGCACTATATCCAAGCAGTCTTCTTACACAGGATATTGCAGATGTCTAACTGGATGGAAGAAATTGTAGATGTAAATGTAAATTCACATGGATATGCGTGCACTACTTATAAGTCGCTTGGCATTGCTTGAATATACTGTATGTATAGTGCATATGTTATGTATGTGGTTAGCAGATGTTGGCTGTGAAACTGAGGAGGAAATTGCTCCGGCTGCAGTCGAGCTATGTTTGCCATGGCGTCGTAACACAGGCCGTGAGCCCGTGTCCTCTGTTGAGACGCACATGGTTGCCGACGGTTCACGTCCACTGCGTGCTGATGGTGGAAACTGGATGAAAGGACTAACACACAGTCTATCAGACAGCCAGTCTGACAATCAGTCATGCAATGAAGATCATGTTTGTGATCCACTTGACATCGAGGTGGATGAAGAAACAACTGACCAGACGACGCCATTGTGTTCTCCAAACGATCATGCACTTGCTCTCAACTGTGGATGTAACGTGCCTTCAGATGCAAAACCTGCAGAGGCGAAAATCAATGATGTACGTAATGTTGTCAACTTGCCGCCAGTCAGGAAAAATAGTCGACATTCCGAGATCCAGACCGCATTGCACATCCAACAGTCGGTCACACGCTTAACCGTGCGCCGTCGTCCTACAAGATGTGGCAGCTTTCCGTCATCAATGGATGCTGCATGTCGTGCAGTTGACAATGAGTCTGAAACTGAGGTGGCTGCATCACTGCTGCCATGGCGATATGCCAGCGATGAACGTGCCATCCCAGATCAGCAGGCACCACGACCTGCAGCTGAAACACATACGTCTGTCGTGAGCATGAATTCTTCAGCACAGTCATTCGTGGATGCGGTCAGTACATATCCGCAGCCATCTTGTCAGAGCTTTCGACTCAGTGAGGCAGAGTCGCGTCACTCAGAACCAGTCCATGTACAACATGTTATCGACTTCATGTCGACTGGTCACCGCGTTACATCGGCAGCGTCTGATTTGGATGATGATGAGTCCAGTGATATTCTTTGCAACCTCGAACAGCTTGACAGTAACGAGAGGATCTGTATGTGGCTTGATACACTGTCAGAAAGTAATGACGAGGCTCCACCTGAAGTGGACACCATATACTCTGGAGAAGTTTTATAGCAGTGTGTGGAGATTATGTGGACTTGTTAACTTAGAACTTCCATTACTAATTATTACTTGTGGAGACCGCAGAAAATTATGTAGTTATTAACATTTGCCCTTACCAGTGTTGTTTTGATCTTGCGATTGTACTTGTGATATTTCTCGGCATGTTTGTTTAGTTTAGTACCAGTTACATTTCAGCTGGTAGGTGAATGGGACATTCTGAGCTGGTTACAGCTTTGAGTAGTAAAACAGCAAGTTGTGTTGTAACTGACAACCACTTCACTGTTTGCAGTTGGTGTGTTATATGATTATTTCAGTGATTAATACTGTGATCAGTGAAGGTTTCCTGCAGTCAAACATAGGCAGCAAGCAGCTTGCTATGTGGTAGGCAGCAGTGATTAGGCCGGTCAGTTATTGTGTGTATGTCAGTTACTGTGTACAGCTGCTGTGTACCGATTCCATTCAGAGCACATTACTTTGAAGTAGCATCTAGGGACAGGATCACTGGGTGCAAATACAAGTACTGCCCTATTAGTGGCCGTGACCTTAACCTTTAATCTTTCTCTACCCTTATTTATTTAACAAGTCAGCAACTGGATACACAACACAATGTTGATTCTGCCTACTGAGTGATGTCATGGTGGCCATTTGCCAAGTTGCTGCGCAATATAACGTGTTTTGTATGCAGTCGTTACAAAGCAGCTCTGTACTCAGCAGCTGCCTAATTGTATTCATGCATTATAGTTTGGCTGTTTGTCACTCGGCACTGGCGTAGTCAAACAAGGTGTGTAAGGTGCCAACGCACCCCGTCAGGAAAATATGTAAATTTTTCTTGCATGATTTCTGAATAATTTTTAATAATTTTCCTTCAACCACAGGTGTTCTGTGATGCTTAATATGCACCAAAACTGTTCTCGGCCGGGGAATTTACGATGTTCCCCAGACACCCAAGTTGGGTGGGGAGGGAGACGCCCCTCCCCATTCCCTTTCCCCTCGACGCCTTCGGCCTCTCGATCGCTTCGTTTCTTCCCCCACCCTCCAAAACAAACTCCTGACTACGCGAATATGCTAGGCACCCCGTCAAAAAATGCTGGCTACACCACTGTCACTCGGTATGTTACATTAGTAGTCAAATTTCGACTTACAGTGATAGTTATTGAGTCTGTTGAGTTGAGTTGCTACTTCAGTGCGTTGACTGGTTTGTTGGGCATCAGGATGTCCAACCTTTAAGACCCCCATTAGCAACAACCAGTAGTTAAACTAAAACTAAGATACTGCAGCGGTAATTTTGTGTGTCTCACAAATGAACATATGTCATGTAACTGTTAAATAAATGCAGATTGTGGCTGATATCAAGACTAACTTTGTGAAAATTTTTGACGGTCGAACAACCAGTCATCACTTATTTTATACTGCTATGAATGAAGCAGTCTGTTATTGTGTACTGTGTGGGAAAGTTGCTGATGAAGATCATAGGAAGTTTGTGTGCACTTGGTGGGTTGCGTTCCGTTCCGTTGCCCATGCTATTCTCAGCAGTCCGATGACGTCAAATAACACAATTTTGTCTGGTTGAGTTTGCAGTTTTTTGTAGTACCAGTACCATAGTAATCAGGTTGTTGCTTTTCAGATAATGATGTAATTAATTTTGTCATATGCACTGGAATGTTGTTTTTCAGGTGTGTATAAAGAATGTATACAGTTAAGCAGTGCAGTGGAGTTAGATGTTTATTATGATTGGCTTCTGAAGCTATGACACTATAACGTTATACAAACTTGTATATTACTATTATTTTTTATAAAGCTTGTGCCAGTAGAATGCAGTTTTATTTGTATTATTTTGTATCATATCAGGCTTGAAATCACCCAAATTAGGCTGTTGATTCCTTTGCACAGTGTTTGTAATAAGTGTTAGGTGAATGCTTAAATGAGAGTATTTGCCTATTTTAAGTAGGAAGTATTCTCGTTAAAATTGAAAGGCTAAGTGTATACAAGTTGTATAGGAAGTTGTTTGATTTATGGAAGTCAAACTTGGCCAATGAAGATACAGCATGAAGTATGATTAGACAAAAATCAAACGAGTAGGCCTATGATAGGATGCTGTAGGCTTACTTTGAAAGATAGGAAGAAAAATTCATGTACAGAGCTTAGAGAATTATTGGGATTTACATTGTATGTGGTGGTGCATTATGTTCAAAGTTTTATTATAGTCTTAAGATACCTGCATAGCTGTGACTGTGATTTGCACGAATTTGTTGACATAATTTAAATGCAATGTGTGTATGTGCAGTATAGATCAGTGTACAGACTCTGTCAGTTTTTCCCTCTGACATTTATTGGTGATGATGCATGTTTAGGCAGCCACAACCCAGTTTGGTTGGAAATAGTGAACACAGCACTGGTGCACATTAAAATAAATCGAGTTGCTTTTATGTATTAGCTTGTCTGTGTTGATGGCATCAAAAAGATCATAATGTTTAACAGTGGTGCTGTACACATTTTATTTGTATTGTATTGTATGATCGTCATTATTCCATGCAGAAAAGCGATTGTTTGAACTTTGAACTGTCTGCTAGCAGTGTAACATCAAGATGATATGACGAATGTACGTGTATTGGACGATGTGATCGTCAGCTTTGTACAGTTTAAACACACTCAGATGCAAACCCCTAATAATGTCTGTCTTTGCATCACGGTAATCCGTGCTGTCTTGAAGTGTCATTTTGTTGGCACGAGAAAGCGACATTCACCAGATGTTTGCAGTATGCATGTTTTAGCTTTCACTTATTTGTTCTGGATTGTGCACATTTCCAGATAGTTTCGGTAGAAGTCAGTCTTTTATGATATTGCATAAGATATTTCTGACATTAGTTTCATATAACAACATGAACTTAGCTCTCTTGCTGCTACAGTTTTGTTGCTTGTTTGTAATTGTAATACAGAAAGTACGTAGCTCATGCGGCTCTTCAGGTACTGATGTTTTTCTTCTGACTGGACATGTATTTTGATCTGTCTTGTGTTGACTAGAATAGTGTTGTGTGACATTTGTACGAATTTCATGTTTCATATTTATTGTCTGCAGTAGTATTTTAGAGCCTGCACATTCATGAAGAAGCAACTTGCATTGGCATTAATGTCAATGTCAGAAACATTTATAGGTGGCATCGTATGCCGAGAGTTCGAGTTGGAGGCGCATTACGTTAGATTTACACTGAAAAAGTATTATTTTAAGTTGTTCCTGAATTGAAAAGCAAGGTAGATATGAATAAGGACATAGTGGTGC
>Ga0209788_1000527_pt1 | contig 10307 bp, 9 predicted proteins | sample WorMetLIZISLAND1_2_FD_187415 | JGI IMG/M metagenome (GOLD analysis project Ga0209788, IMG submission 187415) | Marine gutless worms symbiont microbial communities from Max Planck institute for Marine Microbiology, Germany - Olavius clavatus LIZARD... ...
TCCTATGATAGAGGAGATGTGGGTAAGTCTGCCGCCTCTAACTGGTTTGAGCTAGCCCGGCACCCAACAAGTGAATTAGGCAGAAAACCTCACAGTTATAACGTATAACTATAGCGTACTGTAACATTAGCGTATGTGTATTGAATTGAACCCCGTTCTGGTGATGTAAAAAGTAATCTGTCGGTCGCTGAATCTGATCTGCATGCATAACATTGACTGTTGCAGGAGCGCAACCAGCTCAGCATCACTCTGACGAACCTCCAAGTTGATTTCGACAATCTGAACGCTCGTCTCGACGAGGAAGCCGAGACGTCGGCCAGCTTGCGTGCGCAGCTGCAGCGCGCTCAGGCCGACTACCAGGCGCTGAAGGGCAAGTATGACAAGGAGGTCACGGCACGCGTCGAAGAACTCGAGGAGACGCGGTAATACCTGCGTTCCTTATTACTGTCCCTACATGTATCTAAATACATACTGACATTTGCTGCACATCAGTTCAATTCACCTCGTACTCAGGCATAACTGTCATACTCATAAACTCATATTTAAATACGCACCGACATTTGCTGCGTAATATTTGCATCTCTGCTAAGAAGAGTCAATTAAAATAACGCGTTAGAAATTATAACCCTGTTTATCTCGTCTATCTCAACGCATCCGACAGCTGGTTTTCGAGTTCGACTCCGTTTTCAAAATGACGCCAGCATCTAGTCACACAGAAGTTTTATTTGTCTGAACTCGTTCACGCATCCATGGTACTGCCATTCGTTCCACGTGACTGCTGTTGATCGCAGGCGCAAGATGGCAGCTCGCATTGCTGAGTTGGAGAATGAGGCCGAGCAGGCGAGAATCCGTGCTGCCAAGTTTGAAAAGGACAAGACGAAGTTGCAGATTGAAATCCGCGACATCAGCATGGAGCTCGAAGCGGTTTGTAGCCTGTGCTATTTTTCACTTTATTTTCCTGAGGCCCATGCAGATTTCCGCACGGCATTCAGAAGACTGTATTTATTTTGAATAGTTAAAACGATATACTGCTGGCTGGATGCGTTTCTAATAACAACGGAGTTTATTTTTCCTTTCTGTGTGATACAAACTATTTCTTTTTTTATCATCATTTTTATCATCATATTCTGTTAATGTAATTTGCATTGTGTCATTTCAACCGTTGATAGCTATATTTCAATGTAGATATCTTATCTTCTTACGTTGTGTTATGTTATCTTATCTCATTTGCTCGACGGTGCTGTAAGATGCGTGGATTATACACAGATACAGCACCTGCATAGCAGTGGCCTTGAATGATACTAGAAAACAGATGTTTATTGCCAAAAACTCCAGCTATTCCTGCAAAGTTTAGATTACACATCTGTCAGACCCGCTACGAATGAAGGCTAATTTAAAGCCTAATTATCGTGTGAATTGTGTGCTTATTTCCACCGTAAAAAGTAAGTATATGTAACTACGGAATTCTTTACCGGAGCACGTCCTGACGGCAGCAACACTCCAGTCCTTCAAGAAACACTTGAAAACGTTCTTACTGCAACGGTCGTACTCACTAGCACTTTAGTGGTCCTCGAAGTGACTTCGGTCACTTAGGCCACTATAAAAATTAACTGATTGATTGATCGATTGATTAGTTATATTGACTGATGGGCGCAGGCGAACGCGAACGTGGGTGACATGGCTAAGCGACTGAAGCACGCCGAGGGATCCAGCGGAGAAATGCAGCGTCGTATCGACGAGCTGACCGTGCAGCTGACAACGGCCGGCAGTGACAACCAGCGTCTACAGGCCGAGCTTGCACGTCTACGTTCCACCGTCCAAGAACTACAGGACAAGAATGACGCTCTCGCTCGCGAGAACAAACAACTTTCGGGTGCGTTCGTTTCACCTGTAAATATCGCCTATTCCTCCGTTATGTTTGCTTTTATTCTGCTCAATAACTGTAATTGTTCTAGATAATTCTACTTTTATTGGTCAGAGTAAACTTCGTGTTGTCGCTAAATAATGCACACATTCAGTGTTACGGTACGATACTGTACTATAGATTAAAATAATGTGCACTTTAAAACTTAGGCTATCGCATGGAAGCAAAAAGGAAATGTAATAATTTCACTTGTGTCGGGTGGCAAGTAACAGTGTGTTATCCCATATGGCAAGTGACACTCCGTAGCTGTGAGATGGAGTTTCATTAACAGATATACACTTTTACCTTTACCTTTTAATAAAATAACAAAAAAAGCCGATGCTTGAACACTCCGAAAATTCGTCGAAGAGCACACCGTAATATCAACATTGCATTCGTAACAGATTGGAATACTGTGTGACTGTGAGATGAAAGAGAAATGTATTTGCAGACGGGATGCGCGAGGCTCAGAGTCAGAACAAGGACCTGAGCCGGCAGGTGCAGGAGCTGTTGGCGATCCGTCATCAGCTGGAGGCTGACCGTGACCGGCTGAGTGCTGAGCTGAACGATGCCAATGAAGCGCTGCGTGACGCTCAGGCTCGTCTTGATGCCGCCAACGCCGCTCTGTCGCAGCTCAAGCTCGACTTCGAGCACCGCCTGCGTGAGAAGGATGAAGAGATTGAAAACATCAGGTGAGTTCACTTCTCTAGTTTAATCAATGCAGTTTGTACACCTGAAAACACTCTGAATTGCGCTAAACTTCAACCAGATCGCCGGTTTAAAGTTACAGCAGAAAAGAGCAAAATTCGAAACACAGATAAAACATAAAAATGTATAGAAAAAAGCATACTGTATATTCATATGCATTTAGTATGCTTTTAGGCTTATGACGTCAGTGATACTGAAAGTGTACACGGTGAAATAAACAAAGAGAATAAAGTACGTCAATACGTGATGCCCAACGCTAAGAAGGCCGATCATACTGACGGTATACGACGTACGGTATAGCTGTAAGTGGCGGTATATAAATGTCGCGACCTTTAACCTTTTTTAGCTGCACAACCAAACCGCCGAAAATGTCGCGTCTGGAATAGCCATGGTCACGTGACCATGGCTATTCAATACATCATACAGCAGAAGTGTCGGAAGAAGTAAATAGGAAGTCCGTCCTAGGAACATGATAGTATAACTTTCAACCCCTTACACTTACCCTCAGCGCCACAGTGCACAGTGCCACAGACAGACGGACAAAAGGACAGGCAAACAGACAGACGGACAGATAACAGTATATGATGCCAATAGCCGAACAATACGATTGACAACAATACGATTGACTAAAATCTAACGGGTAGTTAGCTGAGCCTGAGAGTACTTCACATAGCAAAAAAAACAGAAATTGACGAAAAACTTTAAAAAATAAGTAACTGATTAATGCAAGAATTGCATGGCGTGTGTAGGAAGGGCGGCTTGAGAAGCACGGAGGAACTACAGCGTACCATTGTCGACATCGAGACCAAGTACAAGGCAGAGCTGGGTCGTGCGAAGAAGAAGTACGAGACAGATTTCAGAGAGCTGGAGATACAGAACGACAGCCTCAGCCGTGCAAACAACGAGCTTGCCAAGGCCAACAAGTCGCTCGCTGGACGAGTCAAGGTGACTTGAGCGTCTGCTTCAACGCAGTAAAACAGTCACTCTCTTGTCTGACTATACGATAAACGTATGCTTGTGATAATTCGCCGTCTATACATGAAAACAGACGTAATCATCAACGGCATTAATACCATTTTTCGATGTTACTTCTACTGTGGTTGTTTGTGTGTGTTACTCAGGAGCTTGAGCTGGCTCTGGAAGAGGAGCGCAGAGCGGCTGAGGAGCTGCGTGCAAGTATGACTGTATTGGAGCGCAAGCGCATCGCTCTGCAGACTGAACTGGAAGACGTTCGCGGACTGCTCGAGGCGGTCAGTGTAGAGCCACCATGCACGCTGTTCAATCATTCTGTTGTTCTATGCTACTTACATGGGTATAGTGGGGCAGAGACACGGGGACGCCGTCACCCACTTTTTTCCAGGGTGAGGAACACCATGCTCCCACTACGTGGCCAAAGGGGCAATTTAAAATAGCTAACGAATGTAACGTTATGTACCCTTGTGCCTAATGATTCCGGCGCCTATGAAGTTGTCTTTGACTCAGTCTTTGACTCAGTCCTCCCACACCTTGCACGGTTTATGTCGAAAGGATTGGTCAGACTCAGTGTTCGGCAGAACATAACTGTATGTGTTACATTTCAAGGACCTGCAGTTATTGTTCGTTTTTTGTGAAAGTTCTGAGCTGGTTGATGTGCATGTTGGGCGATGGTTGTGACTGATGGTCATCGTTCACTGGTTATAGGCGGAGAGAGCTCGCAAGAACGCGGAGGCAGGACTGAACGAAGCGACGTCGCGCATCAACGAGCTGACCGTCAACATCACGTCCATCACCGGCGACCGACGACGCTTCGAGGCTGACCTGGCGTCACTCCAGTCTGAGGTGGAAGAAGCACACCGAGGACGACGAGAGGCCGAGGACCGCGCCGACAGACTGCAGATGGAGCTGAACCGAGCGATGGAGGAGCTGCGCCGCGAACAGGAGAACTACAAGAACGCCGAGAGCATCCGCAAGTCGCTCGAGGTGGAAATTCGTGAGATTAACGTCAAGCTGGAGGAAGCCGAGTCATTTGCTCAGCGTGAGGGAAAACGACTCATTGCCAAACTGCAAGCCAGAGTAAGAGGCTTAATTGCTCGTTTCATGTAATAATCACAAACATTTATCATATCATCACACTGCTGATGCTGGCTAATTTGGATTGTGCGGCGCCTGAAATAGTCGACGTACTACTATAGGATTGGCGCCTGTGTGCTGCGAGCCTGCGATGACGTTCATCGGTGTCCGGTGTTGGTTGTTGTGACAGCTGAGGGACGTTGAGGCGGAACTGGAAGCGGAGCAGCGACGTGGACGTGACGTGATCGCTGAGAACCGCAAGCTGGCTCGCCTGCTGCAGGAGCTGCGTGCCCAGGCCGACGAGGATCACCGGGTAGCTACTGAGCTCACCGACACCGTCAACGTGCTGACACTCAAGATCAGCACTCTCAAGAAACAGCTTCTTGAGGCCGTAAGTCTAATTATTCTACCGTTTGCATTTTAGCAATATAGAGTAAAACATTGACAATTAGCACAAATCCTACCACATTTTTGGCGTAAACGTAATCCGGCTGCTCTTTTGACGACGTGGAGTTAACGCTGTAGTTACAGGCGTGGAGAAGACGTGAAATAAACTATAGTTGTTCATTTAGTCATTCAAAAATAGACTTTGCGGTATCCCACTGCAAAAAAAATGAAGATATGCGTGTCCTTGTACTCCAACCAATAATACTCGATTCCACTTATTTAGCACATTTAGTATAGAATTCTCGTTTTTCTACTGCTGCGTGATTACGATGGCAAGTAGCTGCAGGTGTGAAGCGACATACGGCGTGATGTGCTGTCATTGCAGGAGGAAGTGGTGACAATAACGATGAACAAGTACCGCAAGGCTCAGCAGATGCTCGATGACGCCGAGCGACGTGCCGAGACGGCCGAACGTAACATCAGCATCCACATCGCGCCGCGTGGTCGCAGCGCTCGGTCCATGTCCGTCACACGCGAGACCACCAGAATCATCCGCTCGTAGTCGACGTACGTACGTGTCCTCAACACTGCTGCTGCTCGTCTGTCACTCCGAGAATGACTGTGACTGCAAAGCCTGTCGTTGGTCGCGTACGTGGGGCGAATTGGTACTCCTATGGGGCGAGTTGGTTGGGGCGAGGTGCTAATATGGGGAGACTTAGACTTGGGGCGACTTTGATTTAGGGCGAGTTGTAGGTGAGGCGAGTTTGCTCTGGGGCGAGTTGACTTTTTCACACTGGAGAGTAGATCTTGAGCAGCCTCTTTAGTGCAAACCTCTGAATGGCGGAAATGAATTAGCCTAACATTGTGACGCAAAGACTACACGTTACTAAGCTTGCGACAAAGTTCAAAATCATTTTACGCAGAAGAGAATAAAAAATACAGAAACAAACACACGCTTAGCATTGATCATAGTCGATGTTGTTAAAAACACTGGTCAGTGAATGATGGATACTAAATAATTGGTTGTATATTTACGTTTATTCACTTAGCAGACTGTTCTGCTGTGTACGAGATGCCCTTTGTAGTAATGTATCTGTACTGTCTCTGGTTGCAGATTCGACCAAGTTCGAAAGCTGGCCATCTCCAGTGTCTACCAAACCGTTCGTTACAACCCTCAACCCAAATTGTCTTACTAACTCATAGTCTCGCTTATGTTTACTAGCCGCTGTTGGCGTCGATCGTAGTGTGCTCAGACATTTTAAGTTTCATAGGATTTTATAAATTGATTAGCAGCAAATGTCATATATTATTTTAGTCACTGATTCGTGTTTGTCTGCAACGCTCGAAGTGTGAGTGAGGTATGAGTGTTGCTTATAAATTTTTGCGCAGTCAGTATTATTAGTAAATGCAATATTATTGATTTTGTATAAATGTTTCGTTGTGTTGTGATGTTGTTTTAAGAAACGAATGTCCATAGAACGGAGAGAACTTAGCAATGTTTTCTTGTGATGCCGTGTAGAAGCGGTGGTAGAACTAGAAAGACGTCATGTGCGTAATTACGTCGTTGTGTCGGAAATCGAAATTACTCGGCGAGATACAGCAGCTGTAATGTTCAGCTCACGAATATTTCGTATAGATGTGATCAGCCTTTATGTATTTTGTCGCAGGCAGATCACCAGCTCGACTGTAAGTGTGAGTGTGAATAATTATTCATGATTATTACGTGTCATGTATGCAGCGAGCATGAGTTATAACGAACATCAGCTGCAGCCACAGAGCTAAGCTTTCCCTCTCTCCTAATTCATTGCTTAATTGTGCGAGCTTTCGGTTCTAACGTATACAACCAAACATGTATGTCATTGCTATGGCCACGTTAACGATGTAGGCCTACTTATCTATGCACAATATAAGGCGCTGAAACTGCTCCTGTGACTGCACTGGTCAGTAGATTAATAGCGTTTGTTCTATTGCTATGGACAATCCGCTGCATTAACAACAGTACTGTGAACGATATATATTACATAGCAAGCTTGCTATGCTGCCAGTGAAAATAAAAGGACGAGGAGAACGGTAAGTGATCATGACCAGTTTTGTTGGTGTCTCTTTGCAAAATTTTATTTCATTATCGTCAACAAAATTGGCACAACGGTAAAACAACAGACCTACAAGTAGACACAATTAAAAGTAACTACCGGTACCGGTACCGGGTATTTTATGTTTATTCTCTGCTACTGCGATCATGACCGTATAACTTGCATTCTAAACTAAAAGGACTAAAATGGTACCTTAGTTTCGTATAATAATGTGATAAGGACTTCTTAAAAGTATCAACTTTCAGAAGCAGAAATAGGCCTAATATCAGTCAGATAGCATCCAACAAACGGTGAATGTCAGTGATCTATAAAATGCTAAGGTCGCTGATTGTGACAATATTATTAATTTCACAGAAACACTTTAAAGTCGTGTGAGTTGTTTCCAGTTTCGCAAGGACTTCTATTAACAGGTTATCTCCTACTGCTAAGACAAGTTTAACGTACTATAGGCCTACTGAAAACTTTATTACCACACTGTGAACCGTCAACGAATCGATCACAATAGATGAGCAAACACAGTTATTTTCCGTTGTAACAACAAAAATGTTTACAGCAATTTAGTAAATCGGTGAAAATTACACAATTATTTATGACCAAATAGAGTATGTACAACATGAATGATACGATCCGGTAATACAATATTAATGTGTCACGTGTGCCCAGTTGTATAGCTAACTAACTAGTCCGTCTGTTCTTCCGTTGTTGTCATGGCGTCTCTGATTCGCTGTCGCGTGGCCGTTGCACCGCCACTGTGAGTATGGTTACTACCCAACCCAACGCACATGCACACTGTTTACATACTGTAAACTCCTCTAAATCCATTAATCTTCGCATATGGCGAGTACTAATGCTTTGTAACTCGACCGTCGATTGTCACTGTCACATGCAGTCAAAATCAAATCAAATCAAATCAGCGGTGCAGTATAAATTTTAGTCTATATCATCCGTAGACGTGTACATCATCTGTAAGCTGAACAAACAGCGTCAGTACTCAGTAGTATTGTAGACGTTTTAGTCAGCAATCAATCAATCAATCAATCAATCAATCATGCAGCTGGTGACGCGCCATAATATCAGTTTCAAGAAACGAATCGCAGGCGCGGACACGGTTTGTGACTAGGTCGCGACTGAAAGTTTGTAGAAATACGTTTTGAGGCTGCATTTAAAACCAGATAAAAGCATGTTGTTAAAATTATCAGCCAGATCAGCAAGTGGTGAGTTCCAAATTGTCGGAGCGGCATGGCAGAACGCGCGACTGCCGAAAACAGTCTGGCCTCAACAACGTGAAGCAGATGTATATCGTCAACGGCGTCGGATAGGAGGAAGCCGCGGAATCGTTGTGAGTTATTCGACAATGACAAAGTCGTCATCGTGCTCAGCTGGCCTGATCTGTAGGTAGATCGTCCAGTAGACGATGCTCAAAACAATGAAGACGAATGGAAAGCCAACTCGAGAGTATCTATCGATGGAATCGGCCAGTGTCATGGGTTCCAGGCTCAGCCATGCCCTAAACCGACGCCACTGGTGGCTGCAGCTCCATCGCGGCGACGTTGCTGACAACGGCATCTCGAACGACAGCATCTCGGTCGTCAATGGAGAACATCTTTTGTCGTCGTCGTCGTCGTCGTCGTCGTCAGCAGCGGTGCAGGGGGCTGCGTGGCGCCGACGATACACGGCGAAGGAGCCGTAGTCGGGCGGCGAAACAGCGGCTAGAGTGTCCGTGACGGACGGCGGCAGAGAGACGCTGGGCGTCCGTACGATGTGACTGGAACATGACTGATGACCGTAACCCACTCGACGCAGATCACACTCCGTGTACAACTTGCGCATCGTTGACTGACGCACACTCTGCGCATGTACACCGCATGCGTTACGTTAACCTCTGTATCACATCGTGTTATTTATGTATCAATCAACATCTCAGCTGTACAGTGGAACAGATCGATGTTGTCGAGAACACTAACGAAGACTGGCATAAAAATGAAATTTAATTTTGTTGTAACTTGTATGGTTACGCTTTTAAACAAAACAAATAGCAACATCTGCGTGCAGAGACCCTGTCGAACATGAGAATATTATGCCTTGAAGACAAAATTACAATGTTGTTAATGAACAATGATGATTGCAGATAACTAAACAAAGGGATGATAAGTATAGTATTTGGCGATTTGCTGGAAGTTACAAGGTAATCACGCTATCGCTAAGATGACCGCGCGATGCGCCCAATATGTGAGTGCCCTGAAAATTGTAGGCCTATGTAAGCGCAAAATCAGCCGACGATTGCGCAAGAATCTCCACACAATTACAATCTTATCACTATTCTGCGGTGAAATTATTTTCGAAGTATTCCATCCAATGTGATCGCGGCACCTAATGACCTAAACGTTTTGGACGGACAGACGAACATTACTGTGGCATCACTGCGCTATGCGAAGCATCGCACGGTATAAACGGAGAGACAAAATATCGGTACCGCAGATATTGTCGGTATCGCTAAAATACCGATAACTTACCAATTTAAAAAAAACTCAATCGACCCATCACAACCGGCGGTAACGCCCACCAAAGCACGTGTTAAAGCTGCTAAAGATAATAGATAATAATGTTTTCGAGAACCAATATTGTGTGTACTGTTAGGTAATACAAATGCAAAACACGCGCGCTAATGAAATCATTCATATACGCCAAATGACAAGTATATTAGCCTATTATTCGAGTCATTGTTATTGTTTACTTTAACGCTAGATAGTAATAGGCAAACTAAAGGACCGCAAACTTCGCACTTATTGTATTTGACGCCCCCTCTCCGATTGAAACCCCGCTTATGTCCGCACACACTTTATATTTCTAGCAACTAGATTTATAGCCTTACAATGCCGCTAATAGCATGGATCTATCTTCGTTAAAATTTTCGTGTGGGCTCCGTAAGACGATTTTATTTCTGCAAGAGCGACGTTTCGTCCGTTCAAGGTCATCCAAGGTCACTGATATTGGTGCCAATCGAAAGCGCGGGGTCGACTTCCTATTAGTCCGTAATAGTAACTTTGGTCCTATCTTGCACCGTTTCCGAGCTAGAACACGTTTTATGTGCTATACTTACCCCACCCCTATTCAACCCTAATTTTGGGGGTGTTCCCGTTGCACCAGATCGCCCATGTTGGGCGTCA
>Ga0209788_1000528_pt1 | contig 10304 bp, 6 predicted proteins | sample WorMetLIZISLAND1_2_FD_187415 | JGI IMG/M metagenome (GOLD analysis project Ga0209788, IMG submission 187415) | Marine gutless worms symbiont microbial communities from Max Planck institute for Marine Microbiology, Germany - Olavius clavatus LIZARD... ...
AGTAGATGTTGGCTGTGTTATTGCAGCCGTAGATGCTGCAGAAACAACAACAGTAGGCCTAATAATATTTGAAACTGCCTAATGAGAAGGGGCTATTAAACACTCCATTTCAATCGACCTCTATGCAGGTTACGTTGTAGATTCCAAATACTAATTTGTCATATTAGTCAGATATAAATGCATAAGCTAATGCATAATGTCTGTGCATAAGATATTAGCTAATTATTTTGCATAGAAATGCATATTTTCGTTACCACAGCAACAAGGGTCGGTCTGGGGTTAATTGCAGTGGCACCGGTAAATTGCCCGTGCTCAAAAATCCCGTTTCGTGCAATATTATCGGCGATTTTTCGTAAGCCTACATAACCTGAGTTATAGAGATCTATTTTTGTTAAAATCCCCAGGGCAACAATAATTGGTCCCACGCACACTGCCACTCAAAGTTTGATGGCAATTGCTTCAGGGATTTTTACTCCCACGGGTAGTCGAATTTCCCAGTGTTTTCCTATAATCAGCACACATGGCTTATACAACGGGTTTATTTGGGATACCGCCCAACCTGTAATATCATAAAGATCGTTGTTGCATGTTTAGCGGTAGGCTACCTAGTGTAGGGTGGAAACTTAATAAGAGAAGCAGGTGATAGGCCTAAGTGATAAAATGTCTGTTGTTCAGAACTACCATATTTCTCTCTCTGGAGCCTCATTAACGGCTGTAACTGATATCCCATGACACAACCGACGGCTAGCGTTAAAGATGCAATACTTATTGATTGTGGAATTGTATTGTATTGTATTGTATAAAGGTTTTTTAACGTGGCCTGAGTAAAAAAACTCCAAGGTCCACAGGAAAATAAACACAAAAAACAATGCTAATGTCAAGAAAAAGAAACATTAAAAAAGAAATGTTTCAGCCGACGACGGAAAGTGTCGACAGTCTGACAATCGACGACATCACTGGGCAGACTGTTCCAGAGTCTGGAACCGGCCGCACGGAATGTTCGGTCGCCGATGGTTGTGGATGAATAATTAACTTGATCGACAAACTGTATCCACTAGCCAGGCATTAAACTTGATTGGATGGTTTTTATCCGGTTGTGTGAAGTTAGTGTTACTCCCTTTGAATAGGAATTTACGATTTTGTTACTGTGACGGTTGTGTTACTGGGAGAGGCGGGAAATTACGCTTATGGGCGAGTACCGGTAAAACTAACGTTAGACTTCCACTACACCGTGTTCCAAAAAACCAAGCCCCGAAACTTTGGCAGTAACTTTGTCAAATATAAACCGATTTTAAAAATTCTTTCACTGCCAGACTCAGCAGGAAATTTGTTATACAACACTGTAGACATTCCACCACGCCTAACGTATGTCGCTACACTACCTTGTGAAACACGAATGACCGAAAAACCAACGTTTCGTTGGTTTTTCGGTCATTCGTGTTTCACAAGGTAGTGTAGCGACATACGTTAGGTGTGGTAGACTGTCTGCATAGCACTTACGGTCAATGTCCTGCTGAGTCTGTCAGTGAAAGAATTTTTAAAATCGGTTAAGATTTGACAAAGTTACTGCCAAAGTTTGGGGGCTTGGTTTTTTGGAACACGGTGTATGTACACCACTGACGCTACTGACAGCAATATTTGTATTCGTCAAGTGACTAACCTATTCTATAGAAGCACCAATTAACATCCAGAATCGAGTCATCCCAGCAGCAGTCATTTGAGCGACATTCAGCCTCTGATATTCCTGGATAGCCACAGTCTCCGCGTTCTGACGGCGGGTTATATATGTGGTTACATTCCCACGGGACTACAACACACCACATTATATAATTTACGTCCATTATGTATAAAGTATAAAGAGAACAGTGAACCCTCCCTTCAGCAGAGGCTGATCGAGGATATGTCAAATGTCAATAACTACAATTACAATTACAATATGAATTTGTATAGCGCGGCTCTACAGTGCTGTCCAGGGGCGCTTAACAATGTAAGATACAGTAAAACATAAAAACAGTGCATTAAAAACAGTACTACTGCGGCCGGGAAGGTAACCGTAGGTCTGGCGTCGCACTGGCCATGGGGGACAGACTTTACTGGTTTATCTACCTATACGGGCTCACGGCCAAGGTAAGAGAGATGAATACCCCACCTACGCCCATTCGGGCATGGTCCGCAATGCAGTGTTGGGTAGTAACAAATTACAAGTAACAAAATTACTGTAACAAATTAAAAACAATCGAGGGCGGTTGTCTTTTGTTTGTGACCTTTTGATGATTTCCTACACTAAACGTTGTGAGAAACACAAGAAGTTAATTATTAACTTACGCGTAAATGTCGGCATACCTGGACCCATCTCGATCTCGATCCGTCTGCGTGGTGCCGATTCCGTCATTACCTGAATCATCACAAATTACATGTATGCAGTCTTAAAACGCCCCACACCGAAGTAACCATTTTCTGTAGATGGCTGCCGATGTTTTACGTTTTTTTGCTTTAAAATGCTGTGAAATATGTTAATAAGTAATGTGTGAAAAAGACGGAAAATGGCTAACAGCCATACGAATAACATGCATTGTAGGCCTACATCATTCTATACGAGGCACAGTGGAACTGCTGTGTAGGAAAATGCAGACTTAATGCTTAATACCAAAAAAAGAAAAAAATAGAAGGATGTGTTCAGTGACGCGAGAGAAGATGTTCAAACAACGTGGGAAGAAGCTTACTTAGCTACGAGTTAAGGTACTGCAAGGATTTTTTTTACATTTTACTGCATTAATAACAAAATAATAAGAGGATCTGTAGTGTGCCATATTTAACAATTTCAATGGGATACCAAATTATACCCTTTATCTTACAAAATGCTTTCTTTTCTAATGAAACGCTTTATTCTATGATGGACAGTTTGTTTAAGAAATTACTTCTTGAAGTAAACAAATAACAAAATAAAGAGAGATGGATGCTATTGATTTGTGGTAATAGTAAAGTTATTACTTGGTTATTTAAATGTTAATAAAACACCATGTTTTCTAAACTATTTAATCAAAGTACCTAAACACAGAACGCTTATCACTGCATGTATGCTATTAGAACGAATAGAAGCACAGTTACGACTCAATAAACTTGAGTTGAGTTGAGACAGTTACCAACCAGTAGGATGGCTGCGGTGAACAGCAACGAATAGACCAGTCTCATCATCTTGATGTTCGTCTGTCGTACAGAAATCGCCAGTAAGAAAGGTTGTAGTGTTGATCTAGTCAACGCTGTCGAACGTCTGTACAGCTGCCGGGTTCATAGCATTACGTAGGTGGATAAATACCTAGTGGGCCAAAAAACCTGTACCCCCTTTTCATTGCAATAGGTTTGTCTTTTCTCAGCCGATGTTCGTAATTTTTGACACATATACACAAGGTTTATTCGCAAACTGCAGAAGTATATACAATAAAAGCAATAAAACTAAGCTAAAATCAGAAAGTCACTGAACAACATTCATATCACTACAATACTGTCAGCAAATTTTACTCTCAAGCAGTATGTAATCTTACCTTTATTATCACACGGTTTAACATTTGCAAAGTCATATGCTTTCCTGTACTCTTCAGAACGCACAAAGACTTCCATGACAGACGAAACAACAACATTGTTACAAGCCCTCAGGCTATGCAAGAAACAAAGTTGCAGGAAATTTGCAACTGGAGGATTGTAGTTGTTCCACCCAACATGGTTTGTGTAACTACTCTACCTTGTAAAATCTTGATCACGACTTTATTCATGTGCACTTCTATACACCAAAAAAGTTTTCCGTTTGGCCGTTTCCAGTTTACTTTGCATTAATTGTTATTTTTTTGTCAATAGTTCATTAAAAAATTGGTCAGAATCGTGCCTGATGATTATTGCTTATCTACAAGTAAAAGGTAGGCCTAGTTGTGGTCGGGAAGCTATTGCTATGGCAGCAGATAAAGGTTTGACGTAAATTGCGCGAGTTGTGGATGGTTATGCAGCAGCCATTTTTACGATTGTGGGTAACATTACAATCACGTGCAGGTGCTGTAGTTTGCGTTATTTTACTTATTAACATATATCGGATCTAAAGTAAAGAATTTTCGTAGTGAGATTGTGTCAACGATAGTAAATGAAACAAAAACATTTTGTAAAATTGTGATTAGCCTAAGTTTTACCAGGTAGTGTACCTAGCTATAGCCTACATGGTCCAGTTGCTACTTTGCCATAGTCTACATATAGCAAGAGTTATGAAAATCGGTTGGGATTAGACAAAGCTATTTCAATGGGTATGCGCATTAGAAGGTTGCTACGAGAATGTGTTATATAAAGTTACTTTTGACATTGATATTGACATTTACAATAAAAAATGGATGTTTTTGGCTCACCCTGTAGGCCAGCGTCACCAACGCTGATGACGTCTGTGGCAGTGTGGCTGAGTGCTTTGATTTATGACAACAAGTGCAAAAAGCTGAATATAGTAGGCCTAAATAAGTAAGTAAGTAAAACGTAGATTTATATAACGCATCTCATTATAGAAATAACCTCTACACTCGGGGAGTAATCGTGGTGGTGTCATATGAAAAAAAACACTTAGGCCTATTTCTGGTGTGGATAAAATCTTGGTCTGGTATTGTGATAAATGCAGTACATTCACTGACAGGAAAGAGATGTCTTATCTCAAATGTAGGAAGTAGTACAGTAGTAGTAATAGAAGGGTATTTATACGGCGCGATTAAAACAGAAGTCACTAAGTGCCAGGGTCACACTTAAACAAAATGGGGTTTAGCTGCAGCCGCCGATTATGTTAATCTGTCGATATACAGATGCAGTGTGTTACTAATCCAAGTGTTATTTTTAGTCACTGGATTTTATAAATTGTTGTGGTGTATGGTGAAGGCCTACGGTAGGGAGGAATGAGCTTATTTGCATCCGTTAGTTTAATGACAACCTAAAGCACTGATGTCCAATTGAAGTAGGCCTAAAGATTGCGCTATTTGGGTGACGTAACATTTCGGCGACGACGACTGAGTTACGAACTTACATTGCCACGACTGTTGGTGTAGAACCTTAGGTGGCGCCATGGAATAAAATGACGGACGTCATGCAATCTCAATACCGCGCTATGCACTAGTGCATCGCGCGGTAAAAATGTGGGTATGCTGTGTGCGAGGCCGAAGGGCCGACGCTCGAGGCCCGATAGAATGGCCGACAGCGGGAAGGGGTTCTGTGTTGCATCTCTTTCTCATTTTATTTCGCGATTTTTATCGCTACTGCCTACAATTGCCAGGAAGTTCTAGACCATCAATCATTCATAATAGCCTAGAGTTGAATGAAAACACCTGGTGATTTGGTCGTCGATGAAACGTCAGTCCGTTGTTCTCATCTGCAGCTGAACAAGTGCGCGCATGCTGTTAGGCCCTACTGCACTGTAATATGGACGAGTGCACGTAATGTAACTGTTTCTGTACTGTATGTAATAGGACGTTTACACTGGGCGACTGTCGCGGCAATCGGTTGCGCCGACAATCGCCGCAACCTCAGATCGTCCGCGCAACCGAGGTCATAATGTCAATCAAACGTAAGCTCCGCCCCTTGAGCTTAGTATTATTTTCTCCACTGGGATTAATAATGCACATGACACCACGTCAGCATTAAAAAATAACGACTAACGCTGTAATAACAGCTTTACTGCTTTACTTATTTTTTAACCAATTTTTAATCCAGGCAATTACTGTTTTTTGCCATCTTCGTAGTGCGTACACCGTACGGACGGTACGGTATGTAAACACGTGTACCGTCGTTAATGACGTAATGACGCGCACGGAATACTGCGCTGTGATTGGTGCTCATTTGTATAGTTGCGGCGACGATTGCCACGTGTAAACGGCCTATAGGTGTATTCAATCAGTCAATCTTTATTTGTATCAGGTAATGAAACCCAGCTTCGGTTTATTAGCTAAGTTGTAGTTTGTTCACAGTCAATCAGTTCATCAGCTGTTTGCCAACAAGCGTCTTAATTGATGGTTTTGAACTCGTGCAGAAGTGCAACAAAACGTCAGCATAATAGCATTTTATCCGAATATATACATAATTACACCCTAAAATAGGTAAAATGACTCAGGAAGTTATACAAGCAGTTTGTCACTAAAATGTGCTTACATTGAGAGACAAAATTTAGTATTTAAGCATGATGCCTCTTGGCTATACGTAGTGTATTATTCGCACCTTAAATTTTCACCTTAAGCATTTCATAAAATGGCACAAAGATGCCAAAAATTAACCAAGCATTTGTCGATGTTGTCGGTATTCATCAAAGGTCACAACACAAAATCCACTGTAGAAGGTTATACTGGCAATAGATAAACCGCAACCACTGCCGTATGTCAAAATAATAACGTCAAGAGTTTGTCGTGACTCTGGCAACGTGGTCGGGAACTGATGTGGGCTGTGGACCGATCCAAGACCCCATTAGTCGTCCCTGTCGTCGTTATCTTCCGGTTCCGGTATGCAGTAGTGCCTGCAGGACTTCTCCGACAAGAAGTTGTTCTCGTTCCCACCACATCCGCCGTAGAAGAAGCTCGTACAGCGCTTTAAGTCGGGCTCATAGCGCCAGCGAGTGGACATTCTGAGGCATGGACCCACATCAACGGGCAGCACACAGGTCGTAGCGCGGTATACTTCAGGTGCACAGTGGTGCATGCAGTTCCGCTCCGATGCGAAGTTATTCTCGTTGCCTCCGCAACCGCCGTAGCTGAAGTTGGAACAGCGTCTGAGGTTTGCGTCGTAGTGCCAGCGAGTTCTTGCTGTGTTGCATGGCCCCACGTCTACCGGCAGTCCGCACGTCTTGCCTATATAACAACAGATCAGTTGCCGTTTCAGCTAAGAAGATTATGTACAGAATGATACACCATATACACCGTGTCTCAAAAAACAGTCAAAATTGTTTTCGTCAGAACTTCGTCAAATTTCCACCAACTTTGATAATTTTTGGCAAAAGATGGCCAAGACAACAGAATTGTGTAAGGTGCACTCATTTTCCACCTCACCTAATTTATGTCATTGTCAGTTGTCAATTTGACGAAGTTCTGACAAAAACAATAATTTTGACTGTTTTTATGAGACACGGTGTACACTGCAATTAGTAGTAGTAGAAGAAGAAGAGTATAAAATAAAATTTGTTATTATTCTTCAATGTCAAATAGTAAAAGGTGAAAGGTTAAAGGGTCGGTATAGCCAGAATCGAATGAAGTCGAGATTATTTTTGGCAAATCGGAAAGCACTATTACTTACTGGAGTCGCGAGTGTTTCCGCGAAATCTCTTCTTAAAGTTATCTTTAGCCTTACGGCATGCGCAAGTGTAGTAGCCCTTGCGGTTTCTTTTGAAGCCGTACTCACACCACTTGTGTAGGAGGCAGCGGGACCGACGGGAATGATGAGGGTAGCGGTGCTTCGATGCGGGTTTCTTCGCACATCGGAACTTAGAGCAACCCTTCTCATGTAACTTTAACCGAAATTTGCAATAGACTCCAAGTTTGCGGCCGACGCCGGTACCGGTCGGTTTTGACGGACACTTTATCTGCGTGCTGTCGTCTCCTGCAGTGTTGTAACTGATCACTAATTTTTGATTTAGATCAAAATCACAAATCTCCCATCAGAAAATGATTTATAAATCAAATCAAAATTAGTGGTTCCAGATTGATTTAAATCGAAATCACACAAACGTTGATTTAAATCAACAAATCACGAAACAATAAAATTAGATAATATATTCGTCAGTAAGTAAATTAGCATTACTATTGACGATGCTAACAGATAAGTTGAGGTTACCACCCAAGCCATGATAGGCCTAATGATCGACAGCTGTACAACGATATGACTACAACTAATGCCTGAAGTTCCAAAATAATGATTTTGATTGTCAGGAGTGAAGTTAAATCAAAATCATTAAAAAACGATTTAAGTCAAAATCACAAATCGTTGCCACAAAATTGATTTAAATCAAAATCATAAATCACATGAAATGATTTAAATCGTGATTTATAAATCATTGATTTAAATTATGCCCAACACTGGTCTCCTGCAATGCGTTATCAACAGCTCACAAAATTCATAGATAAGATAAGAATAAAATTTATATAGCGCCATGAAGTCAAATGATGCAGAAGCGCTTGGGATTACGTTACGCTAACCATTAAAAGAGTGAGCCTTTAAATGTTTTTTAAGGTCAAAACAGTGTGACAGTGACGAAGAGCAGCTGACAGAGAATTCCAGATGACGGCAGCTGCGACTGCGAAAGCTCACTTCGCAAGTTCAGTCCGTGTTCGCGGCAAGATGGCGCATCAGAAGAACGTATACGGCACGTTTTCAGGGGCTTGTCGGGACTTTTTCTGGGAGCATGCGTGCCAAATTTGAAGTTCGTACCTTTAGCCATTTTGCACAAGTTTCTTGAGTGTGTGTCAGAGGTATTAAATTTTTCTGTTGGCGTAATGACCTACTGTCCATTGCGCCTGTCTGTCGGTGACTATTGATCTGTTGATCTTGTACACAAATACTGTTAATAGCACAGTACAAATTCGATTACCTTGCTGTATGGGAGGATCTGTAAAGGTGTCAGCATCCATCTGAGCCGTAGTCATAACCTGAGTCATAATATACAGGGTTCGGTAAATAAAAGTAATCTCCTGCAGTGTTTTGTTAATATCTCAACACTGAATAGGAAGTTTTACAAGAACATTTACAGGGTTATTACTCATTCATTTTTACGTATAACTGCCAAATTATGTTAAATTGTCACAGCATTTGACTGCGTTATGCCATTTGAATCGCGGCAACCTCACGTTTTGAAACGTGTAAATTTTACGCCTGCGTTATTGAATATTGAATGTGGCATTTTTCATGAAGACAAAAATCTGCGTATACCAGCTGAAAAGCAATGAGGTCACAGTGGCGTCAATTAGTCTGTCAGATGAACTCGTTATTTCGCTCATTATTTTGTAACGCAGTCACAGCGGGAAAGTTTTCGCATGTGGACAAAATGCGAATGCAGACGCTGCGTGGGCAGAGATTCGGAGCAATTTAGCAAAAACAATAATTCGTGGGTGTAAGTATGAAATTAATGAACACTTTGAACACTTAATGTGACATTGAAAACACAATCCATTATGCTTTGTTGATATATGCTTGGTTGTAAAAAAACTTATTTGTACAGTTTGTTATGAGTTCTTGTCTGTGTTACGTCAAAACCGGGGGTTGTCGCATTTGAAATCACATAACTTTGTCACACTTCAAGGTAGTTAAACAATATTTGGCACCTGTATGTCGTTATAAACAGGGAATACAATATATTTCAAAGTTTCATCAAAAAGTTCTAAGCGGTTGCTTAAAAATTTGCAAAATGCGACAGGGGATTACCTATTTGCCGTACCTTGTACGACGTACGTCCCGTTTACATTTACAAACATCGTGTATCCAAAATCGCACATCCGAAATCCAAATAACAAGTTTCGGTAAACGACTCTCAATCCTCAGTTCATTTTTCGTTTGAAATCTGTGAAAGAAGTATAGGCTTATCGTGTATCTAACACGAACTACACACGGCATTATGTATCGATATTGCTCACAATATCGTAGCATTCCTGACTCATGTGCTTTGAAAATGTGAAATTTTAAAAGTTATACTGTAAACTGCTTGGTGATGTAGTGGTAAAGCCATCGGACTCGTGATCAACAGGTTGCAATTCGACTTCCGCGCGGCCGTGCACTGCTGGGTTGGTACTTAGATGGGTGACCGTCTGCTGGCGGATAAACCATCTCGGTATGTAACCTTTCATCTAGGTCAACTCAGCTTTCCGTCCCTCCGGGGTAGGTAAATTCGAGTACCAGCCTGTCTGGTTGGAGTTAAGGCGGGCTGCGTTCACTTGTGTCGGATGGCAGGTGTGTGATCCCATATGGCAAGTGACATCCCGCGGCTGTGAGATGGAGTTTTATTAGCAGCTTTTACGTTTAACATTTTATTTTGCATCCAATACAATGAACAGCAGACGTTTACCAGTAGCATGGCTGCGGTGAACAGCAACGGAAAGACGAGACTCATCTTGTAGGTGTATCAGCTGATCTGTCGTACAGAAGTCGCCAGAAAGAAAATTGTTTTTTTTCTGTCAACGATGTACAGGGTCTGTATACAGCTGCCGGGTTCATCTGGTGTGTAATACGTCAATGGCTAAGTGCTTTGATGGCAAACATACCTACGTGGTTGCAGAGAAGCAAGCCTATACGTGAGCCCCTGCCCCCAAACACCTGGTGAG
>Ga0209788_1000530_pt1 | contig 10302 bp, 5 predicted proteins | sample WorMetLIZISLAND1_2_FD_187415 | JGI IMG/M metagenome (GOLD analysis project Ga0209788, IMG submission 187415) | Marine gutless worms symbiont microbial communities from Max Planck institute for Marine Microbiology, Germany - Olavius clavatus LIZARD... ...
CTCCATACAGGAGTGTTGATAGAACCAGAGCTTCATATAACCTGATCTTTGTGTGTAGACTAAGACCGTTATCCCTCCATATATTTGTCAGTCGCCCATGTATATTACTAAATATTAAATAATGTACATAGTAAGTTAGTTTGCTCTATACTGATTCAGACTGGTGTGCATAGCACTACTGAAATTGTCACCGTTTTTTTTACAGGCAACTTGACTTGACTTGATAAATGAAATGCAAAGTGAAAATTGCATTAAAACTGTACTTGCAGTGGAGATATTCAAGAATGTACGGAATGGCTAATTTATGTTCCTTGATAATACCTCGAGTATCGGAGTAAGCGAGTTCTGAATTTGTTCAGAACTGGCTGTTTTAGGAAGAAGGTAAGGAATACATTCACGAATATGTGAATAGATTTAGTCAGAGCCGAGATTTGGTTGGACATAGTAAGGTGGTCGTCAAAAACGAAGCTAAGTAGATTGTTAACATAGAGCACAATATGAGAATACAAATTAATGTGGAAATAAAGCATAAACTAAAAACACTGAACACTGAACACTGAGTTTATTGCACACTTGCGGCTGGATAGCCGAATAGCTGGATACATTATAAAAGTACAGTAAAGCAAAGAAAGCGTGCAATAACAACATACTATAACAATAGTGCATAATAAAAACAATAATGTTACTGGTGTAAACTGAATTAGAGAGGTGATTGATATTTACTGAGGGCAAAGTTTATAAATGATTGAAACGTTTTTGTTCGTGAAGTTGGGCGAGGAAGTGGTGTGCTAGAACGTAGCCTAGAAATTCCAGAAGTGTTGCGAGGGGGAGGAAGGAGATGATGAAGACAGGAAGCCGGTTTGCGGCAGCTGGTGCGAGCAGCAGACGGTGTATACAGTACAGAGTACAGACGAAATGTTCTTTCTTCAGAGAGGAAAGAAAGCGACATACCGCCGTCGCTGTTGTGGTCGCAGTTAGGATACGAGTTGAGGTTGGAGTGACCGTGAGGTCCGGGAGTATCACCAGAACGACTGGACTGCGCATCATCCGTCTGGTGATGATGATGATGATGATGATGGTGACCGTGGTGATATCCACTGCCTCCGCCGCCACCAACCGACGACATGTTGCCAGCCGACATCGGTCTCGACTGCACACAAAACAACACAAACTTGAAATAATGTTGACGACCATAAATAAACCTATCTGATTAGAATATATTAGCACTAGCAACTTCATTCGTCGTGTCGTCCACATGAGTCTGTTTAACTACGTTTACCGTTCGTCGCAAATGTATCAGAAAAAATGCACTGCATTAAGCTGAAGTAGTCAAATAAGAAACTTCCATAATTATCGTTAGAAGTTACTGAGACATGAACTACTCGTACTGCATTATGCCGTTGTCATAGTAATGACAATCCCAAAATTGCACAAAATGACAGAAACTTTAAAAAGATAATAATGGCTATATAATGAACAATCGCTAAATGACCATGCACGACATAAAATTATGACTAGTTTGAGGTTGTATCTATTACATAAATATGTCAAAAACAATTCCATATTCTACACGTGTGACCAGCAACGTACACATTATCTCACACAATTTAGCTTAATTTTTGTGACAAAAATCTACAGTATCCGTATCAGTTTTTGCAGGCCTGTGTTCTATCTTGGATTTCATGACACTTTTATAACAAATACAAAACAATTACATTTTTGTCAAGTCACTGATGATGACTAATAATGATCACAACGACGCTTTATGTAGACTGTAGAGTCAGGTTTTCAACTTGGGTGGCACTTCTATGACAGCCTATTGACAGGGAATGATTTCCTATTATGTTTGCTGTACTTCATGGTCATCTTAGTTTTGGCTTTATTGTACCTTACATACGATCTGGACGAAAAAAACGTAAAAAGCACAAGTCGCTCGCGTAGCTCTACGCCGCCCATAAACGGAGTATAGGTCCAGAGGCGAAAGCGACGCCGGACGATTAATAAACAAACAGCAACGTAGCGGTTCGCAACGCGGCTGCATCACAGGAACTTGCTGACAGCCAGCCGTGATTAATGGGCCCCGCGGGAGCTACCGTAACCGACCGGCCGGCCAGCAGGCTCGCCCCAGGGCCGATAGGTAGAACGTCTTTCTGACCCGACCTTCGCCGCAGACCGATCGAGAATGGTACGGAGATGATGCGAGGCAAGCTGAGAGCACGAGATGCTGCTGCTGCGGCAGGAAGACGCAGCTGTTCCACGCGACCAACCGCAACGACGCAGTCATGCCGCCGGCCTGATAGGCTACAGCTGACCGACCGACACGCTGTTTGCGTCCAGCAGAAACGGTTTGTAAACAAACTCCACTCGTCTCGTCTCGTCGCCACGGTAGATGTGCATGGTTCGTCACAGTCGCGCATCCAGTCGACGTCATCATCGCTTAAACGCAAGTCAACTGACGTTACACAACATACAACTTAACCACTGAGGAACTCCACTGCAGGAGCAATTCTGCGTCTTTTTATATCATTACCAGCTGCAGTACCTACCTACATTGACAACGTAGCAACGCCGCAACGTCGCCGACTTTGCATCGTTAAGATTTGGGCGCAACATTATTTCAAAGCGAATACCAACGATAAGATATTCAGTAAAGTAATGCCGAAGACACGCCTGATTCCCCATGACACAAGCAAAGGTTTTCATAATTTGGGCTTAATTTCCATTAGGCAAAGGTAGGCTATCTCGAAAGATTTTGTCGCAACATTACATGATGCGTCCTACAAGGCTGCGAGGTGCAAGCATGCAAAGGTAACCCCAAAGAGCGTTCAATAGAACTTCTCGCGACAACCGAAATTATATATCATGCTTATTTTATTGCTTTGCTGCCATTAGGCGGTGAAGTAAAGATGCATAATAATGCGAAATAAAATATAAATGTTATCAATCACTCGACAGTTATTTTCTTCACTATATAACGAAGGAAACAGCTTATTTTATTGCTTTGCTGCCATTAGGCGGTGAAGTAAAGATGCATAATAATGCGAAATAAAATATAAATGTTATCAATCACTCGACAGTTATTTTCTTCACTATATAACGAAGGAAACAAAGTGGAGGGATTTCGCATCATGGGGTTTTCTTGACTGTGGAGGGTTCTGGCAGTATACTGCGCCCTGATTCTTTTCTGAGACTTTGGCGCTATATAAAGCACTTGCTTACTGCATGTAACTTACTCCAGCCTCACAGTGTCTGGAACACTCTGCAGGAGGAGATAACGACGTCGCAGACGCTCTCTACCTTCCGTCAACAACTTAAAACCTGGTTCTTCAGAAAATCATATCCGGACATTATCATCTGAACATTCCTTATGCAGACAATTAACCTTGAAGTAGCTCTGCTACATAGGCAAACCGTGATTGATTGATTGATAGTGCATAACCGAACATTGTCATCTCGCACTGCCAAGCTGTATAGCCTGCCTGCGTCGCCGATGAAACCGTTTACGTGCTTCTAAGAGGCGGTGATGGCGCCATGTTATCGGTCAGTTAGGTCACGTGACAGTATTCTCTTTCTCTGATCACGTGACCCGGCGCACGTCACGGTCGCACTTTACACGATTAGATGCGTGCTGTGTTTAGACGTCGCCGGTGACGGCGTAGCAGCAGGATCTGGTCGCTGTGACGACGGCGCTGCATGGCCTACAAGAGACCGCCGTGCTCGGCAATACTAACCTGATTACTATTCAATGCACATTATAGCGGCTTCCGTGCATGTTTTCTCAGCTGTATCGATACGCCACCGCACTATAGACTAACGCCGCCGTCCTACTGGACAGCAGAAACTAGAAAAGGGGTAGAAAAACTTGGGGTAAGATATTTTAAAATTTTGGTCTAAAAATGGTGTCGATTTCTATACATCTCCTTGCATAAAAGGCAACAAATCTGCTGCCCCAACATATAATAGATTATAAATTTATCAACACTAAAATATCTTTATAAAATAAAAAAATACAATATTATCTAATTTCATTATTTTATGGGAATGACGCATAATTATGTCCCTAAAGTGACGTAACTAGAGCTACATGATTGTTCGCTCGCTGTGCACTGTCGAGTTACTTTTCGATCTTTTTCACTTGCTGACCAGTCTGACAATCTCACACTCTTCTGTTTTCGTGTAAAAACGAAAGTACTGGGACGATAATGATGCTGACTGCTGAGACGAACATTGCACAAAGAGTCAGATTGTGAAGCATCCCTACCTACAAGATAACGCTAGCAGCAGCAGCAGCATTGCAGACCAAGTGACGCCGATGCGATGGCGCACGCCTTTCCCGACCACAAGTAAATAGTTCTCTGCAGGATGATCCAGCCTCCTTCTTACCAACCTCCGCTCTGCTTACCTCTGTATGCTCCGTCTTGTCCCGGTCTCAAACAGCGATTAATTATGAGTCCGCGCCCAACACTCGCCGTAGGTGCCGGACGCGGTGCCGTTAAAGGTCGCACAGCGAGCCAGCATCTGACGCATAAATAAACGTTAATGCAGTCCGGTTTTGTGTTTCTGTTTTCGTGTTCCACAAACAATGTTAAGTCAACCATACAGGTGACCCAGTGTTGAGATAAGTCGGCACAGCAGTTCTTATACATGAAGTTGATAAGTTACTGTCTTATGGTAAACAAATGTGTCCCGTGAGTGTATGTGTAAATGATTAACATGGAGACATCGCATCTCTGAAAGAATGAAGAAAGCTACATAATTAATACTGTTGAAGGAACTTCCAGTTATTTTAACAGCGTCTGTTATTTTTATCGTCGCCAGCAAGATTGGCTGGCTGTTAACGCTGAAACGGTTATTTGCGCCGTAAATCTTATAAACAGAAACAGACTGCTAACTTGTTGGCATAAATTTCCGCATTTAAGAAACTTTCACAATTTATGTGTTTAAAACTTTATTGCAACCAAAAAATATGACTGTGTGTTACAACATAACTGCAACTATTCAGCAACGAAGGAAGCACTATAGCAGACATGCACATTCATAGAACTCGCTATGTAAAACTGTTGCAAATGCAGCATTAATTGTGCGTTGTTGCTAATTATTGATGATTATGAGGACATAATTATCCATTTTCGTATATGTGAGAATTTAATAATTAACAAAGTTTTCACATGTCCCACGTTTTACGTCCATTTTATCTTGCTACCATTTTATGACGAAACAACGATTTTCACAAATCTTGACGCTGTAAAGACGTGATTTTATACCTTCCGGTGTAAGTGGCCGTGGGCATGCGGCACTCGAGGGGGAGTAGTTTTTGGTTGATGCTGAGCCACTGAGATGCTCAGCGAGAGACCAGTGTGTGGTGCTACGGGTAGGCCTACACAGGTGTTCCGTCTCGTGCAGTTTGACGTCCTTACAGGAAACAAGCGCTGACGCTGACGGCGCTGAAAGTCTGGTGCGCGCAATATGCAGGCCTATACGCAACGTCTAATAAACGTTACGTTTACGTCGTTTAGCATACAATACCACCCACCACGTTACCACACAGTGCCGCCCCCTACGGGTCACATTCAAGACGTCAAACCGGCGCCTATAGCATTGCAGAACATTGGAGATCAACGGCAGCGCACAGGATCTGGTGCTAGATGAGCAGCTGCTGATGACACGCCAATCTCGTTGCTCACAATCCAGCGCGTTTCAAAAGCTGTATGCGCCGGCGGCGGGCCACAGCGCAGCGCCGTCCGTTCACACGGCCTGTGTCGCCGGCCGGCTGGCAGGCGCTTCACTTGAGATCGGGCGACGCCTGGCGCCCCATCTCCCGTTCATCTGCATTGCCAGCGCGTGGCGCCGTAATGGATTTCGTCGTCGGCAGCGGCGGCGGTTCTGGACACCAGATGACGTCTGGTAAGCCAACAGCGTCGCACGTACGTACATCTGGCATGGAAGATGCGCAGCCCATGTAGCATGTACTTTATCACGCACGACATAGTAGCAGCCACGGCGGACCACGGACGCAATAAACGTTCAAGATAAAATATGAAAACGATTACAAGCGCGTTTTTATGAAGATAACAATAAAATGTTTGTAAAGTTGATAAAACTTTGCTATTTTAAAACACAGGCTCAGGCTACAAGTTCACGTGGCTGCGTTTAAATTAATTTCCATTAATAAGACTTAGAAAACCGCGTAATATATACAACTTTATTCACCATAAGGTAGGAAAAAAACAAAATACACAACAATGGACAATAGAAACTGTCAAAATATAACTAATTTACGTAAGTTAAACGTAGCCTATCTATCTATTATAGTGTACTGATTGAGAAACGGAAGCAGACATTTTTGTCACGTCTGTCACAATGCTATTTAGTTAAAATTAGTTAAGTTTTTATTTTCTGCTGTTTCTACCACTTCTGGTGAATAAAGATTTTCATAGCAGGTATAGTGATGTTCAGTATATCTCTTTCTAATGAGGTCTTGAACACAAAGACACAAAGGCGTTCAGATTCAGTTTTTTTGTTTAAAAACAATGCGGATTTGAATTATGACAATAATCTTTATTCACCAATATTATTGGTAGAAAATAAGTATAAGTATAAATATAAATACAAAATATAAAGCAATATTAGCAATAGTTTTTGTCAGTACCGACCAGCGAACATCGTAGTACCAATGAATAAAGATGTATATGTTTATTTTATTTGTTTTCTACCATTTATGGTGAATAAAGATTATCATAATATGGAGTAAAATGTGTTGAACATGCTCACATAGCTGAGACTTGTTCGTTAAGTCGTTACAAAATCTGCAAATGCGGCTTTCTAAAGCAATATTTCAAAATCGCGTCGTACAAAATCCCGCAGTGCAATAATCAACTTTATCCATCGAAGAATTCGATAGCAATGATTTAAATGTTCTCAGACTGAAGACGGACAGAGATTACTTCAGTATAGGGAACGAAGATCATAACAGCAACTGTTCAGTGAGCTAATAACGGGTGCTGCTACTGTTGCCGCCGCGACATCCTAGTGACGTCACGATGACGTCACGTCGCTGCTAATGTATGAAACTGCCAACAAATATCCGGAATTACTCCAGGTTAACTGAGTCCACAAAAACAGTGAGCGAGTGAGTACAGCTTGACGCCCCTCTCGACACATAAAAGGTTATTTCGGAGACGAGTAGTCCCCAAAATCGTTTAAGAAGGTTCCCGAAATAATGTACTATAATGTATTGAACTAAAAGTTCAACGATAACACAATTTTGGCATTATCTAAAATAGCCTCCGTTTACTGTCAGAGAGTTTACTTGACGCTTGAACGAACAATTGACGATTCAACCTCCTGACACTTGTCACTAGTTCAAAGGCTATTAAAAGGCGGATCATGGTTGTGCTAGAATGCGCTGATGCGGCAAAGTTGCACAGTGCACGGCGGTCGCAGACACGAGACTGCCGCCGCCAGTCGCCAGGTACTGATCACAGCGGCGTCGACGTCGTAATGCTGTCGATCGGCAAAACAACGACGACGGCCATGGCGGCTGCTGGTGGATCGATGCGACGCGATCCGTCCGCCGAGACTTGTCGTAATCTCGCGATGCGAGACGTGACATAATCTCGTCGCCGGCAAATTGGCCTTCGCCGTAACGTGATTTGTTGGCGATTTCCGGCCGCCGGCGGCCATCTTAAACGATGCCCCAGCGTGTTGCACGGCATAGCCGGTCCGCCAGGGCTCGAAGATCGGACGCAGTCCGGAATAGGGCCAGTTATTGGGATATCGGGGAGCCGGAGAAACGACGTGGGTCACGTAACAAAGCCGCCGTATACCCATTCGATCATCACTAAGACTGTGTGTGCATCAGCGCCAGTTACAGGCCGTCTCAAGAATTTGTTTACGTCGAATCATCGCGCACGTCGGCGATTTTTGATCTCTTTGCTGTGCAGATATCACGAGCAAACGCAGAATTTATGGAGCTGAGAGATCGTCGGCAAACGTAAGCGAAATACAGCGTACAAGGCGTCGTCTGCGCCTGGTTAACTACTGCAACTACGTGTACTTCACAAGGTCTTCACGGCAAGCGAGAAATATCAAACGTTTTAGCTTACTAAACAACACGATTTCGGCGGCACGACATGGCGCCAACAGAGACATACCCAGGAGGCTTTTTCCAGGCGTGGGTTCTGACAGCTGCGAGAAGGTGGATGAGAGAATACAGCGCTGTCAGAAACGTGATCCCAGATAGGCAATTTTGTTACGCGGCCGACGAAGGAGGAGGTTGGGTGAGTCTGGAGCAAAGGCGGCAAGCGATACGGAGGCAGAGCGCGCGAGCCGACTTGACCTAGATAACGTTAGTCGGCGCCGACAGCGAGTGAGATGAGTTCTCGTGTAACCAGTAGAGACTAGGCTATACCGTCCGACGATCTCTCTAGGACGCCTCGGTCGCAGTCGAAGAACACTGAGCAGCAGACGAACAGTTCGTGCTCTTCACTCACTCACACGTAGTCTTACACTGACTGAAATAACGAAGAAAGAAGAAAACCAACAAGACGAGAAATCCGATACGTGAAGTCAGCTCGAAAGTCAAAAAATATACAATGGAAAACATGTAAAAAAGGTAAAGGTACTGATTGTATAGCCGTTAATGGAAGTATTCCATGGCACAGTTACTGAGTGTCACTTGCCATATGGGATCACACAGTGTTACCTGCTAGCCGACACAAGTGAACACACCCCGCCTTAACCCCAGCCATGCAGGCCGGTACTCGATTTACCTACCACGGAGAGATGGAAGGCTGAGTTGACCTAGTTGACTTGATAGCGCCCCGGCCGGGAGTCGAACCAGCTACCTTTCGATCACGAGTCCAACGCTCAACCAATGCAACCACCAAGACAACCACCCAGTTTGTTGTATATCGCTAACCTGTTGCAAATCTGATGAGTATTCGGCATGTTATCATGACGACGAGCAGCGAGACAGAGAAACTTACGTGATCGTGAGTGGAACATCGGTCGGCGTCGTGCATCGATGACTTGGTCGGCATAGGAGCGGCGCTGTCACGGTCCTCAATGACGAGATCGATCGGCATTTTACCTTTGAGACAACTGATGTATCTGTGACAGAAGTTGTCGCACAGTTCGTGCACCTGTTTACGCCGGACGGACCACACACAATACATAATAAATATGACGTCAATTGCATCTATAGATTTCTATTTCTATTGCGCATAGAAACATACTAGCTTCAATATGCAGATTATCGGCAACTTAAGCCTCGAAGAAAGCCCGTATCATTCGAACTGCTATACAGTATACAATTCTATATTGTTCGCAACATCGACAGTCGACATAAATCGTAAACTCATCTACCGTAGACCGATACACGTAGGTCTCACGATATCAGTTATTATCCGCCAAAGACGTTATCTTCTTATCCCAGTTTATTGATTCGTTGGCGTGGCAGTTAGCAGGATCAATGAAAAGATTACTGCAGGAAGAGGCGGGCCTTAGGACGAGATACATACAAGCAGTTATAATTGCGTGATGATTTGGATCAGAACGCTGAACGCCGAATTAGCAGTTTGTTTTCAATGTCTTTAACATTGCCAGCTGGGTGTACATGCGTGGACTCCTTATATCTCGCTGTTCTGCAACGCAGAAATATGAAATAACTCATGCTATCCAAAGTTTGCACTCTCTGGCTGTTTTCCAGCTCAAGATGTACCACATAGCCTACAATATTAGTTCCGCATGTCAGTAGTTTGAAATACATATCACTAAGCATGTGTGCGTTTGTATAGCAATCGTTCTGATAACTTCAATATTGGTTAAAGACTGACGGCGGATCATGTAAATGTGGTGTAAACTAAACGGAAGCGGGCGCGTGTAAGTCATGTTGTTGTTGTTGTTATTGCTGTCCTAGTTGGATGCGCCGAAGAACATGCAAGCAGTAACAGCAGCAGCAGCAGCAGCCGTATCTTTGGTTACGTAAGCAGCAGATTGGCGGCACCATCAGAGAACATAGCGAGCTTGTCTAAATGATCTAACGGTATAGACGGCCGCTGGTCATTGATACCAGGTCGCGTCACTCGTGCCACTGTGAGACGGTTTGGTATCTTAGGCCTAGCTTGGAATGTGACAGCTTGGCATTCAAGTCGGCAGCGAGTGAAAAAGAGTGTGACAAGCCGGTAGGCGACAGGTTCGCTCGCTGCTAACTGTAGGCGACATCGATGTTTTCGTGTCATGCGTAGGCCATACACCTCTACTTATCTTATCCATCTGGGCTTACCTTTGCAAACGTCACTA
>Ga0209788_1000533_pt1 | contig 10289 bp, 8 predicted proteins | sample WorMetLIZISLAND1_2_FD_187415 | JGI IMG/M metagenome (GOLD analysis project Ga0209788, IMG submission 187415) | Marine gutless worms symbiont microbial communities from Max Planck institute for Marine Microbiology, Germany - Olavius clavatus LIZARD... ...
AAGTGAATGAGATAAAAACACAATAAAACAAACAATAATAACAGTTCCATAACCGTGTCCTTAGCCATGTACAATTATATCATAATACAGTGCAGAGTAGTTTTCAAAATTTATATGTATAGATTATTTTGTTAGATTATTGATATTTCGCCAGGGCATAGTGTATGAAAGAATGATATTCATTCGTTTTGGTTCGTGGTATTGGATAGACAGTGTGCCGCAGTTTTCGGCGACAGTCGCCGAATTCGGTGACTATAGTCGCCAGTGTGGACAGGGCTTAAGGAGGCAAGGTCACGTAGCTAAATTCTGTAACTATGCTTTGCTGTAGCTTTCGGAGCTTACCACGTCGACTTGAACGCCACAAAAAGGGGCTCAATTACCCTAGGTTCTGCGGTATATTGCCAGATTTAGACGTTTAATTGCCTATTGAAGAGCGTACTGACTTAACGACTAAACAGTGTTAAATTATAGGCCTACAGTGTACAATCATGGTCGTAATGTTAGCAGCCTAACAAGTTATCAGCCTGTGATCTATCTACTGATAACACTTAAGCCCTGTCCACATTGGCGACTATACTCGCCGTTTTCGGCGTCTTTCGCCGAAATGTGGACACTGCTTTAACCTCATCCATTTTTACAGCGCGTCGGCGTAAACGCCGTTTTTCTGCGGTATAGCTGCGTTTTTTGAAAATATAGTCTAGACACCGTATGACGTTGCATCATACGGTGTCTAGACTATATTTTCACGGGACATCATCAATTTTTGCCAGCGCAACCACTGATTTTCCGTCAGAAAGTAGCAAACTACTATCGACAATAAGAGAGGTGCGTAGGCCTATATATGAGCAGACATCGAACCAGAGTTTTGACGAGGTTCTGTCGACAGCTGCGTAGATAGATGACACAGCTGAATATGTCAGCGTTGTGTTCATTCTCAAGCTGCTCGAGTACAGCATCAACAGCTATGTAGATGCCGGTTCGACCTCCGCCGTCGCTGTACGTTCAATTACATGCATGTACATAAATTACATAAATTACACTACAGAGTGTCACACAACAGGCCAACACACCGGTTCTACTATTAGTAATACTGCCATTCCTTTCAACTTTATAGCATAGTAGTTACGGCGTCGGACTTGTGATCAACAGGTCGCGAGTTCGACTCCGGGCCGTGCATTGCCTGGTTAGTAGTGGATGGGTGACCATCTGTGGGCGGGTAAACCATCTCGGTATGTAACCGGTCACCTAGGTCAGCTCAGGGGTAGGTAAATGAGTAGAAATTAGTACCTGGCAATACTCACTACTATAACAGCGAGTCATCGCCGGAGAACACTGCGGGGCGACGTCCATAGTGTGGCTGGCTGAAGAATAGGTGGATCTGTTGAGCTGCTACTGTGGGTTCAAAGTCCGTTCGTTTGGGCAATGGGCTGCCGCTAACTGCGCCGCGCCGCTTACCGCTAGTGCTGGTCATTACGCCACTTCCAATTGTAAACCGCTGCTGTTCAACTTCAAATTTCCCTGTATTAGGCCTATAAGTGGCGGTAAGCTTATATAAATGTCGGGACCTTTAAAACGTTGCAGCTGTAGCATCATGAAACGCGATATATTCCTGTGCAAGGAGCCGAACAAACAAAATAGGCTTTTGGTCTCTTAGGCGAAATCTTGCGAAGTGGCAATAATTTAGACACCGAGATGTCACTCAAGATGTCACTGGCGTACGGAGTCAGCTGAAGTGATAAGTCTATACATACTTCAGAAGTTCAGACTGTTCCGAGCGCGCCGTTCTGCTACAAGATTTGTCTTGTCAGGCGTCACTTCAAGCGGACAAGCAGAAACGACACATCGCCTGTCGGTCGTTAAAAATTTAGTGCCGACCTGATCCATGCGCTACACTACAGAAACATTGCTTGCTACAGCTCAGTTGAAGTTCATTTGTAGTTCTGTATAGATGTCCACGGTGACCTTCGCGCATGAAACCGCCGTGAACAGCGCGCAATGCCACGCATAGGCGTCTAAAGAGTACACACAGACGCCGTGCATTAGCCGTCACGTATTGCAAAATTTGCAACCCCTTTTTGCCGAAACAGAAATATCAGGAAACCCGAAGTTCTTCAAGCCAGTTTTGGACCGACGTATCCATTTTCGCAATCAATAACAGTCGTGGCACAGTAGCGCAGAACGAACGGATAAAAAAGCGAAACGAAAACGACAAAACCGTCAAACGTGGAAGTTAAATTACAAGCGTACGGACTGATATCAACCATCTCGGTTGTAAATTTTTCCGAAAGTTAATATCTGAAGAAATTTCCGGAAATTTTTGAAAACATTGCTGAAATATTAGCGACAACCTTGGAATCACTACGCACGCATGCAGAACCTGCGCAGTTCAAGCAACCGAGACAAAATAACAATTAGACTATGTAAATGCATACATAACGAATGCATGTATAATGAACTGGATAGAGATGACAAGAAATTGTCGACAATTATTACCCGCAGTGAACGAGCAGTGGTGACAACCGCGACTGACTGCAAGTGTCGGTGAAGTTACGGACGCGACGACGTAACTCGAGCAACCTCGTGACCGGAATGGAACAGTCCTCGTCGTCATAACATCATTGTCACAGCCTCGTCACAGCCTTGTCATAGCTCGTGCTATCTATCACGGCTCGTCACAGCTTTGTCACAACTCGTCACCGCCATGTCATAACTCGTCAGAGTCTAGAGACAGCTTGTCACAACCTTGTCACAGCTCGTCACGGGAAGTCAAGTGCATGACATAATAATCTTTCTCAGTATCGTCACAACCTGGGGTCGCAACCTCGTGATCGGAATGGAACAGTCCTCGTCACTCCAGGTGGAAATCTGGAACTGAGTGATCAGTCGTTCTTCGTCGACGTTTGACTGACACAAACACAATATCGCAGACCGAACAGAGTGACTCGTGTTTTTTAATTTTTCACGTGATCGCATTAGAGGTTATTTTTTATAATGAGATGCGCTATATAAATCAATGTTTTACTTACTTACTTTTACTTACTTACAATAATGGCAGTACAGTAATCAGCAATAAGGACTACTGAAATTATTGTGAATTAATTAAGGTAATCGTAAAGGTAAAGTTCTGCCACACAGGCTATCCAGGGTATGCAGAAGACCACAAATGAACTCGTTACCTAATGAACAAGAAGCCTAGATGTTGCTGAGATATCCGATCATACTGCGTTAGAAATCTGGGGGGAGTTTGAAGGCACAGGGTCGGTGTAGGGGGTTGAAAGTTGTACCGTCGTGTTCCTAGGAGGGCACTTCCTATTCGTTTGCTCAAGACACTATTGCAGTATGATGTATCGTTTAACCACAATGCAGAGCGTCACAGACAGACGGACAGACAGACTACATTATGTCGTTATTAGTTGATCATGTTGCGTGCAGTACGATCGGCTAAAATGCATTTTGACCAATCTTCTCTGATTCTGTGGGTTTTACTATAGCGAAGTAAACTGTTGGGCAATTCAATAAAGAATTAATCAATAGGTTATAACTTTATAGGGTTCGCGGACTTGTTTTACTGAAAATTCAAACTGCCACACATTTTAAAAATCCCGAATTTCAGAGGGTCACGAGTCACGACATAGACGTAGCCAGAGGGTTCCTGGGGGCCTAGCTTCCCCCATGCCAAAGGGAGTGGAAAACAATTTGCACAACCGTTTTAGCTGTGCAACAGAACCAACTATATACGTGAACGTCTTATGTTTAGTAATTGTGAATGTGAATGCGGCTAAATATATGTCGCAGAAATGTGAAAAAATGACTGACAGATTTGTGGCTGTCAGGTGTGTTCTTTTCAGGCTCCAAATACATACCGCTGAGGGAGCTTACAACGCTCCCCCAGAATCCCAGTGGGCTGGGGAGGGGGACACTTCCTCCCCATTCCCTTCCCCCGTCGACGCCTTTGGCGTCTCGATCTCGGCGCCTCGGTTGTCAGCCTCCAACATAAATTCCTGGCTACGCCTATGAGTCACGACCCGCCCGGTCTTCAGGTGTCGATCCTGATAAGCAGGTCAGTCACTGACTCATGAAATTCGGTAGCAAGGCGGGCTTGTGAAGCTGGGATATGAAGTCTAGAGTACCTGCTTAGCAACGCGGAAGGTCCTGACGGTGACATCTGCGGTGTCGTGGGTCGACTCAAGCCACACGTCAATGTCATCGTAGCGGGCGTGTTGATTGTGCCAATAACGTTCACACTGTTGCTGCAGTACACCAGTTACAGGCTACACACCGGTAACTACAGCTATACCAATTAACCATTCATGCCTGTCAACATCGCTCTTACAGTAGGGGACGCCTTATAAAATTCTTCTTCTTCTTGCTGGGGCGACCTCTTCAAAAACTTGAGGGGCTTGGGCTCCGTCGTTTCAAATCGGATCGGGATGAGAATTGGCGGGATTGTTTCTCAAACAGACCTAAATATGCATCGACTGATGGAGTCGGATTTTTGCTTTGACGTCAAAATTGCAAGACGGTGGTCATGACGTTCTTTCACGCAGCAAAGTGCTGCCACCTGGTAAGTGAAATATTGAAACGTTTGCCGCGCGAATATGCAGCAGGCCGGTCAGTTCCTGATCTTTAGTACAGGCTTATTTGTTTTTAATCTCGCGTTGCTACATTTTACTTTCTGTATTATTCATCTACTCATCTACTATCAAAGCTGCAGCAGCAATTCTGCATTTCGTTCGTTCGATATTAAAGCTCTGGGGCCGCAGTGTGTCGGTGACGGCGAAGAAAGGAATGCCCTTCGGCGAAAGTAAGTCACTGATCCGGCGGTACATCACTGAGACATTTGCAAGTAGCTAGCCGCCCGTTAATGGCCTCCTATGTTTGTATGTATGCGAGAAAGACCCAGTTGCTGAGTTGCGTTAATTGAATTTTCTGATCGCATCCTCGTGATCAATAGGCCTGTAACGGTCTCTTGCTTCCCGTTTCCCGGGAGTCCTGCTCCATGGATAGGGCAGTTCATGCTCGCTCGGCCATATCTTTCCTTCAGTAGTCGGTCGCAGTCGGTTGCGCTCGGCAGTCTATAAATATCTCTTCACTATAGTGTCTACAATAAAAAGCGGCACGCTGGCTATAAACGCCACAAAAAGAAGGCTCTCAAACGTTCCTGGCTCTATATGTCTCCAATATCTCTTTGTACCACGCGTGCCTTCGAGGAGTTGAGTGCTGCACAGTACAGAAGATGCCATAATTCCGGGAGTGTAGACTGAATTAGGAGGCTAACGCCATCAGATCTTTTGAGGATGTACATACAGTAATGAGAGCCTATACAGAAAATATTTACCAAAACGTCACCATTTATGATTTAGGCTAACACCACAGGAGCAGACTATTGCAAGGCCCGAGGGCTCGAGCCGCCAATATTTTGGCCCTGACGCTGATTTAGCCATGAGCTCCCTGAATTCAACTTGGATTGATTGATAAGATTACTCGCATGCAAAGCTTCCATTGCGTGCCTTTCAGTGCCTACTCCACGCATTTTTGTGTCCTATGCGTCTCATTGCATCCCAAAACCAAAAATACGTGAGCGTCTGGAGGAGCTTAAGCGACTCAGTAGAGATACCTTTGCGTGCTGAAACAAGCTGGTTGCCATGACGATACATCTTACGTTCTCCTGCCAGATCATCTGCCAGAACTGAGGCACAGTACGTGATAACGGACCTGTTTACGACCGACAACAAACCGTATCACTCCACGCGGTGACGTTCTACGTTAGATAGCGACCAATTCGCATCTATACGGCTAGTGTAAAGTTATAAACTGTTTATAGAAGACAAAAAAGACATCCGTCTAGTCCAGTTAAATGCTGCAGGAGAAACAAAACGACTAAAATGGCGCTGTAGAAAAATCAACAAAATAATTATCTGAAAATACTTATAGTATAGGCCTATCGGCATACTGAAGGTCAATTAGAAGAAGACGGTGTCGCAGTGCATTGGCGTCGACAGCTATGGGGCACTCGGGCACCACCTGCTCCCTCGACTTCTGTTTAATTTTTCTGGTTACTTCATAGCCGCACAAACTCTGACATTATTATTATTATTATTATGTGGTTTACTATGCAGTAAAATTTACATTACCTACAGCTTTTTCACTGTCTATCGCACGACTTTCACCCTTAAATTATTTTCTTTTAATTTCGAGCCCCTCCTCGGTCCTCGCACCAAATCCTGGCGACGCCACTGCTGCAGTATGAATCACGGTCACCAGACACGCAACAGGCTTGCGCTCTGTAGCATCGCAGATAAATCATACAAACTAGTATCTTTACGAGATCATTTACTGGCTACCGGTATTTCTTGGACACTACTAAATGATCTCTCACTACTTCAAGTAAAATTAAAAACATATTTCTGTAGCGCTTTAAAATACAAACCTGGGATAAGACACGCTATACAGATGCTACTTATCTCCGAAAGTGGCAGTGAAAAGAACAAAAGATGTGTCTTCAGCCTCCAGTGAAAACAGACAAACAGCTCGCAGCAAGAACATAGTGGGTCCATCGATAGTTTTTACTAATTAGACCACTTTTAAATAATGATTTATTTATTTATATTTCTTATTCATTCCGTCGCAACTGCCTATACCGTATCTAGACTAAAGTGACATTATTAAGCCTATACAACCAGTACATCTGTCCATCCGATTTCGGCGACAATTTGTCGCCGAAAACGGCGACTGTTGCCGAATTCGGCGACTGTTGCCAAAACCGGCGCCGTTTTTGGCAACAGTCGCCGAATTGGGCGACTATAGTCGCCAGTGTGGACAGGCCATAAGAAACATGCCATTGAGTGTCGACGTACCCTGAGCGGCAATATAAGCTTGAGCTCTTGAATACGACTACAAAAATGAACATACAGATACCGGTACCGCTACTGGCTATTATATGGATCAAACATTTATCAGTTCCTAACATCTATGATTACACACATAGATATTCACACTGTCTATAGGGCCTATTGCAAATCTTATTTCAACCAAAACAAGAATCAGTCACTTCAAGGCTTAATGAGCCAAAGAATAATTGCCCGTACTAAGCGTTACAGTTCATTTATTCAGTGTGTTTTAAACCACTGCCAAACTTTCAATGAACACCTCCGACATTTCAAACTTGCGAATCTACTTATACTTGTCACTTTCATAATAATTTTAACACTATATTCAACAACGTGTGTTTTGTTTCTTTATGTGTATTTTACGTAGTTTTTAGCATTCCCGTTCATTCACCAGTATTAGCTGTATTTTAATATAATTGTGTTTAGTTTGTACATTTTACATTTTACATTCATCTCAGCTGCCAAATCTGCAAGTCTGTCAAGTAATTTCGTTCCTTCATTATATATAAAATCTCATTTCAGCAACTCGCTGTAATTCTTGCTTGTAAACTACAATACTTGTACAGTTTATACTTATCGATTAGATTTTACTTCACACACGGTTTACAGTAGGAGAGTTAGTTCGGTCCGTACATAGCGTATGCCGTTACTCATCATTACCGTAAATATTGTTGTTGTTCCACACATCGATAACGCGCTCACATTCGAGCACCCACCACGAACGAAGCAGTGCTCTCACGATGTTGTTCAATTACCCGAGATATGATTTTATATGAAAGATTATTCAAGCGAGCCATCGCGGAGACTGCACAAGCAATACTGTAGAGATATTTGTCGGCAGCGACATGCAGTTATTACTGGCGACTTCAGCGGTCAATGCCAGCGCTGCATGCGTAGGATGATTGAACAAGAAGCTCAGCTGTAGCTGCGATAGCCAATCGTACTGCCTACGACGTATGGTATACTGGCAAGCTATTGAACCGGTTTAGGTTACACGCACGATCCGATTCAACGAATCAACGGGTAAAGTTAAATGAACGCACCCAGAATCAATCCACTCAAGCATCACTGGCCAAAGTTCACGAAGTTAGTAAATAACAGAAAGCAACACGAGCAGTGCACGCCTTCAGGATTGTCTGTCTCAAAAATGTAACGTTCGCGTTTTCTTCCACTCGGTTTTTTCCCGTGCGTTTTGTGGCTAAACAATACATCTTAGAGCAAAAGTGTCTGAACGGAGAAATAGGAACTTGCCGGCTGGGAACACGCCAGTACAACGTTTAGCCCTGTACACCAACCCTGAGAGCCACAATGTACAGCGTTACAGATAGACAGACAGACGGACGACATGATGATGCCAATAGCCGATCATACTGTGTACGATCGGCTAAAAAGTATTTGTCACCAAATTTTTGTCATAACTTCGCATAATTCAGTTTTCTTTCTGAATCCTGTCACTGGCACATGCAGCGGTAAATCTGCAACAAAGTGAGCCCACCACACCTTAAACGCTTCGCAGCGTCACAATGCACTACCATGTGAAATATTAATAGGCCTATCAGATAACTAGTGTGCCTTGTAGCTATATAGGACACTGTCTTGCAGTTGCAGACCTTTGTCTGGAATATAGCCGTGGTCACCATGAGTATTTGCTTATTAACAGTTTCAAACAGAAGTCTGCTTTGATTTCCGTCAGATTTTTTAGCCGATCCCTGTATTCTGTGGCTAAACGATACACCATGCAGCAAAAGTGTCTGAAGAAATGAACAGTATGCACAGCTTGTGCATTGTGACGCTCACGGCTAGTGTATGCATGGGTTGAAACTTGAAAGTTATGCCGTCTTGTTCCTGGGAGGGCACTTCCTATTCATTTATTGGGACACTTTTTCTGCACGATGCGTGCAGCAGTACGATCGGCTACAAATTGGCGGCCTAACGTTTCTGAACACCCTATATATAGAGTCCACACAACCTGCTGTCTGTCGGCCATGGCGTCTGTATAGTGTATATTATACTTATCCCAAACTGGCGTCCAATTCCCACGATGTATGGTCATGTACACATCCCGCGTTCCAGCAAATTACGCTGGTTATTGGAAAGTGTCGCGAGACAAATCTGTCCTCTGTGCATGCGGGTGTTTTCTGGCGCGCGCTGCATATTGATGACATCGCAGGTGCCCGTCTGGTCGTCGTGCATATAATTTATCACATTCGCTGATCCGACTTCACCCGCCCTGCTCCACGGTCCACACGTATTGCATACGGCCGACATGAAATGTTCGCTTCCGAATTATTCCCATTCCAACAGCCAGCACGGATTATTAGGCCTATACAGGCGCCGCAGAAAACTTTTCGTCCCTCAACTTTCGACTTCCTAATTTACTGTATCACCATTCACCTTCATCTCCATTTCTTCCGTGTATACTTACCTCTTTTGTTTTTTTTTCGGGGGGGGGGGAACAATGAGGCAAATGACTTAATACATCTGCACGTGACCACCCATGCGTTGTTAATCATCATCATCTGCACATTTCTAGCGTATTTCTAGCGACAATCAGAGGTCAGAGGCATCTCAACTCTCGGATGAAAAAGTTAAGAGAAACGAAGAACGATGGAAGAAATTGTTCACGTTTTGTGGGTGTTTCAAATACGAGTTTGTAAGATTCTCAGCCTTACTTTGGTTTTAAGTTGTCAAGTGAGCTGTGGTCAAATCGTGTTAAAACGTTTGACGTTAAATATGCCTCCTGCGGGAGTAGCTTTGTAAATTATGGTACTAATGCCACAATAGTTTTAAGTGCTTTTTTTCTGTTTTGTTTGATCTTATTATCGTTGTTCGCTGCTATCAGTATTTTTGATAAATAAAGATGTATCGGAATCGGGCTACGTCGCCCACTCACGTCACTTCTGAGCTCTTATCTAAAACTGACTCTATTGCGACGTCACGTTCTCGAAGCTTTATTTCTCCGCACACGCCTTGCATGGCATACCCACGCACATTGTGCATACGTTTCTATGTATAGATTAGGTCACCAGTGCCACGTCATATAGGATTGTCCTCTTGGCGCGAAAGTAATTTAATTACGCTAACAGCGTTCCGTCTGCTGAAGCCAGCTGGATTGAGAGAACCAACAGTCCCAGCTGTAACATGCTAATAGCAATCAAATCATGCAAGATCGTGTGAAACACATTAATGATCAGCCCCACAGTTATACGCAATTATATGATTGTGCGTGATCACCATCAAATGTCAACGTAATGTCTGGCACGTCCAGTGACGGAAACAAGACCAAAATGTTAAGACCAAGACCAAGATCAAGACCAAAACTATAAGATCAAGACCAAGACCAAGACCAAAATTGTAAGACCAAGACCAAGACCAAGACCAATTAAGCAACAGCAAGAC
>Ga0209788_1000535_pt1 | contig 10285 bp, 8 predicted proteins | sample WorMetLIZISLAND1_2_FD_187415 | JGI IMG/M metagenome (GOLD analysis project Ga0209788, IMG submission 187415) | Marine gutless worms symbiont microbial communities from Max Planck institute for Marine Microbiology, Germany - Olavius clavatus LIZARD... ...
ATCTAATAACCGCGCTCTGCACTAGCATCGCGCGGTAAAAACGTGTTTGTATAGATCTAACGTATATAATAATATATATGCTAGGTGTATACAAACACGTATTATGGGTAGTCAATTATAACCATGGCTACTAACCATGCTTATATCATACAGCTCCGGATAAACAACGCCACAAAGGTGTTTATTGGAGCCAGTGTAACTTCATGGCGGCTGTAACAGGCGGTACCAGTGGGTTAGGCCCCCGGCCTAATCCCGCCCTATATCCTTTCTGATCACGATTCACGATTGTCTGAACTCAAGTGGAAGTGTAGCAGTGTAGAGGAGCGAAGAGAGCAAATCACGCAATATTATTTGCCATATATGCAGTGGCCGATGCAGAGGGGACCAAGGGCCATGCACCCAGAACTCATACGACCGTCTGAAGAAAAGCCGTGAGCTGAGAATTGCTGTCGTCGCATGACTCGAGTCTCGACTCTCGATCGCGTTTTTACCGCACGATGCTCCGCACAGCGTGGTTATGAGACTGCATGTCGTCCGTCCATTTGTAACCTTTAGGTACCATGATCACATAGGTTGGAAGTGAATGCTTTGACAATAATTTCACGGCCAAATAGCCTTAAGGTCCCTGCCAACACTAACCCAAACATGGGGATCTAGTGCAACGGGAACACCCCCAAATTAGGGTGGAATAGGGGAGGGTCAGGAGCACATAAAAGCTGCAAAATCTCCTGAACAGTGCAAGACTGAGACAGCACCAAGGTTACTATTACGGACGATTAGGAAGTCACATATACGCACTTTCGATTGACACCAAAATCATATGACCTTGGATGACCTTGAAGGGCCAAAACATCACTCTTGCAGAAATAAACAAAATTTCCAGAGCCCACCATAAAAATTTCAACGAAGATGGACTTATATTATCGGATATTTGACTCTGGACCCTGCTGGAGTCTCGATCTGCAGATCTGCCCCAGACCCCCGTTACGGGCTTGTGCTCAACATGGTCTGTCTGCCCCTTTGGTAAATCCTGGATCCGCCACTGTTGGAGAATGCATCAAAATAAGCATTTCGAGACTCAAAAATTAAAAATTTATGGGAGGCCTCTTCCCAATGGGGAAAGGTATACCCTCTCCTCATACTGCATCCACTTGGTGCCTCTGTTTGTGCATTTGGCACTCGACTTGACCAGACCTGGCCCCCAAATCCTGGATCCGACCCTGTATGCAGAATTTCGCAATGGTGATTCAGTGACAGCACTCGCTCGACACCACTTCCATTCCACCACGTCTCTTCCAATCCCTCTTTGTCCTTCCCGTGCCATGCAGTCAGAGGGAGAGCACTTAAGTTCTGCCAACGGTCTGGTCTGAGTCATGCTTGTTAACTAGAATCCTACTACATGTATTTCAGTTTCAGTCTTGCTAAGGTATCCATGCAACATGTTAATTTTGTCGATTGTTAAAATGTGCCAGAATTCTTACAGTAAGCAACAAACTATAGAGAAGGCAAGCAACTCTGTGCCACAATTATTTCTACGATACCTTCTACAACAGACACTGTAACTTTAACACTATCTTCCATTTGAAGAGTGGACTTAATAATACATGCAATATCTTAATATAACCAGAACTCGGCTTCAGAATCCTGCATGTTGCAGCAACACAAAAATGCAAAATTGATATGTAGACATCAACAACCTAATCACTGAAAAGCATTAATAAACAGTAAAGTAAGGTTGGTCGTGGTCCACATGGTCAGGTCCATATGGCAGCGATGACAACCATTTCATTAGCCCTCCACTAGACACCAGCTTGCACTGCAATATCACGGATGACGATGAACAAATTTTCTTTATCGTGGACTGAAGTCCTAAGACTACAAGGAAAGGTATACATATTGCATCATGTGATGTGACCGTAAGCTCCTCCCACCTGCCCTCTAAATGAATTCTTGTGCATTTTGAGGCAAAAACAACATATTTTACGGCACAAAACACACATTTAACGGTTTACCTTTATTCACCAAAAACTGGTAAAGCAGAAAGACAGACACAACTTTTCATGTCAGTATAGAGTTGGGCTAGTCTGTTGGGCTTTAGTTCTGTTCTGAAAAAAACCTTTTATCCTCAATGGGGGATTTGATTCCTCAAATCCCCTGCATACCTGTCAGAAGAAATTGAAATAGCTGTCACAGAATTTCACTGATCAAAATAGTCACTTATGTATCTTGATTGTGTTTGCAGTAGTGTTTATACCCCTACAACATTTTGTGTTCATACTCACAGACCTCTATGACCATCACTGTATGGTGAAAATTTACACAACACACAACCGTGACTTTGTGTGTTACACTTTTGACAAAAATTAAACCCGTAATACAGTACTCACTGGTAACTCTTGCTTATACATGTGCCGAACATTATTAACCTTGACAACAGGACGCAAATAAAAAGAAGAAGTACTGTATGAATGTACTATGGATGTGACTGCACACACAGCAAGCCAACTGCACCACTGGAGGCTTGCGACGGCGAAATGACATAATGGCTGCTATCTTGATATGACACCATAACCGAAATCTGACACTGTCAGTCGATGCATACTCATTCCAGGAACAATCCTGCCAAATTTCATCTGATTGGATTTGAAATGATGGAGCCTTAGGAATTTTTTGGTACCGGTCACACCAACAAGAACAAGAAGGACAAGATGAGTAGCAATATGGGATCAGCTACCTGATCCAAAAAATACGTGTGCCAAATACAGCGTAAAGTCTAGTCTAAAGTATAGACGGCACACAGCTATAACAGTCGGCTAAGTTACCAGTGCTCTCATTAACATGTAATGTGAAGCTTTAAAGTTTTAACACACAAACAACTGAGTGATGAAGACACACAAGAGACAATAACAGCTGAAGTTTGAGACAGAAAAAGCTGAAAGTCAACAACAACAACAACAACAGCATGCTACTGTTGCTGTTAGTTACTGTTAATAGTCCTTAACTCCTGTGGGCTGCTGTCATCACTATATCACTAAAACTTAGGCTTCAGGCCTAACACATCACTTAAATAACACATCACTTAACAACTATCAAAAAAGTTGATAACAAGCTGAATGAATGATTACTGATGCTGCACTTCACTGGTATTTGTCAACCACACATATAACAGACCACCACACAGCCATATAGACATAGAAATACCAAGACATAGTTGTACAGACATTCAGTCAACTGTCAAGTTATCCTCTCATCAGAACTCAAAACGCACTTGCAAGGCATATCGCATCTTGACTTGTCGTGGGTTATAAACAACAAACTCATTGTAGTGAAGTGTGTAACCAGCTGGGTTTGACACTCCAGTGTCTTTCGGCTTTCCGAGTGGTACAACTGTGCCGTCAGACCTCAATCACAACACACCACAACTTGCTGACAATCTTAGAAATCCTGCACTTACCACTTAATGTCATTTAAACACTTCTCTGTAGTGTAAACACAGTACTAACAATAATAACACAGAGTATCAGAAACACTAGTGCCTATGTGTCAAACAGATTAATGACAGATGTGAAGTGAAATAAGTTCACAGGATAACAGCGAGTGAGTGAGCAGAGTTTTACATCCTGCTTGACACATATAATAGGTAATTTTGGAGACGGGTCTCTCCAGGCAATCACTTGCACTGGTACTGACAACTGAAAACAAACAAGAGAAAATGCACCAAAAACACAAAATAAGCAAACTAAACCTAGATAAGAAAAAACACACAAGAAACCCAAAACTAAATGTCTAAACCTAAATCAACAGGCCCTAGTACAGCTGTAAGAACTGCTCATATGTGTGCACTTATCACTGTGTACGACTGTGGTACACAATACAGCACTCAACAATTCTGAAGATTTTCCCTCCTATCCTCAAGACAATCATCAGAGTTCAGATGACATCTATTGGAGGGGCGGGAGTCACAAGATAAGAACTGATACTGAAACGACACTGAATAAGAAACTCAGTATGAGAAGTCACTCACATAGCATTCAACTAACAAGCAGTTTGGATCTGAGTACGGTTAACAATGTACAAGACATCAACATACAAGATATGATTGTGTGCTGAGTCAGGTGCCATCTTTCCAAGACCTTTCACACTGTGATACCCAGACGGTAGTTTGTGTGCATCAGCATTGGCATCAAGCAGCTCATGACTCTTGCCAAGACTCACCTGTACACATGTCGTAACTGTACACGTGCTGTAATTAACAGACTCACCTGTACACACATTGTAATTAACAGACTCACCTGTACACATGTGCTGTAATTAACAGTTTCACCTGTACACATATTGTATTAACAGACTCAACTGTACATACATCATTATTAACAGACTCAACTGTACATACATCATTATTAACAGACTCAACTGTACATACATCATTATTAACAGACTCACCTGTACACATGTGCTGTAATTAACAGACTCATCTGTACACACATTGTAATTAACAGACTCACCTGCACCTGTATACACGTCATAATTAACACAATCGTAACTCACCTTTTGTAACTATAAGTCACCAATAAGAATACAAAAAAGCAAGTAAATGAATAAACAGTTGATAACGACAAAGAATTGTTACTAGACATTACAGTTTGCTTATGTGAGAAGAAGGAATGTATCTGGGTCCAACGCCCAAGAAGAGCTCATCCCCTTTCTTTACTGTCACAGCCAACACAGATTACTTGTCACATTACGCAGACATATGACTCACAGAGCTAGTACCCTGACAGACCTTGACACAGGGCCAACAGCAACATAAAACGTCTCACTTCTTTCCTGGCAGTGGATGTGGGCACAGTTTGTACCTGTATTTATCAATGGAGCAATGGACCAGGCTGAATTGGCTCAGCTACTGGCTGAACACCAACTCAGCAATGGTCATCCATGTTCAACCAGATTCAATAAAGAATAACCTTGTTGATTGCAAACAGTTACCAATTACCATAAACTTAAACTACCACTGTGCTTGAAACATGCAGTCAATTTTAGTCAACTTGGAAAAAGAAGACAATTTGTGTAAAATATCAATTAAAGCCAAATGTTCTGCGATAAACACCATAATGGTGGATTCAATTATTACAATTTTTAACCTATTCAACAACTCCATGCTCCACATCATAATGGTTAACACACAGAGTTAGCATTAGATGTCACATGTAAAGACTACACACACTGACCTCACTCAGCAGCACAAGGCCAACATTCTTCGTTCTTGTTGCATAACAGTAATTGGCACTTTTACTCGACATGTCAGCAAAATATATACCTTTGCCAAACTGCAAAATCAGCACAACTCTTAATCAAGCCAAAGTTAACTGCTACAACAATTACAAAATGAAGTGTACAACTGACAAAGAACAATGCACAGCTAACTGGCAGCTGCATAGTCCGAATACAACACCTAATACTGGATAAATGGTCACATAAAGAGAATATACAACAGCAATCGTAAGTTACCTTAAGTAATCATTATCACACACTGCAATCATTAGAAACAACACATCAACACTAGAGACAAACTACTACCAGACAGACAGAAGGCACAAGACAGACAATAATAAAAATACTCTGGACAGTCAGACAGACAGACAGAGAGAGAGACAGAGAGACAAACCATGTATCCAGTAACAGGTGCTTCCGGTGGTGCAACCCGCAGACCACACTTGAGAATGCCGACCATATTAGTTAGTCGTGATCCATGCCACAGCAGCATCCTGCCACAACGGCTCAATATTATACCAATATTATGACTAGCATAAACAACTAATTTATAGAACTATGATAATTTTAATAATCAGCAAACATACCAATTCATCAGAAGCAAGTTACAAATAGCAAGAGCACATCCATATGCAGTAGTGTAGAATAATGTCAACAGTAGCCACTGATGATGTTACCTGTTACCACAGTCGACAAAGTTCTGGACTTCTACATCGCGGTGCACCTCAAACACATGAAGTAGCTTCATCTTGTACAGCGTGTGAGTAGGTGCATGAGTGTTCATGAGGTATTGCTCAATCACCTGAACAGTTGACAACATTCCATTAGCTACAGACCACAATCAACACTACTTGCACAGTCAACTATCTCTAGGAATATTTAACAATCAAAGCTTCAATGTAGAGCAAAGGGTGACTCAGATCACAGACAGGCATTGTTATCTGCTGCAACAGTCAATACTTAATCTTGAGTATTAGGCAGAGTTGATTCTTCCCCAAAGTTTTCAGTCCATACTGTTAGCTATAAATTATGAAGTAGGCTGTCATAACTTCCTTTCAGCTTGTGGTTACCTTCCCAACCACAGCACTGCCACTAACACTGTAAAAGCAAATATGGTTAGACACCGTAAAAATTATGATTTACGCATTGCCTAAGTTAGTTATGTCTAATCACTGAAATTGGTGCAACATCAACACTGAAAACCCAGCATTTTGTTTGATGTGGAGTGCTAATGCTAATTGAAAACTTACTTCCATGCATGTATGTGTTTAGTTTATCACAAAGTATTTTGAAAAAATACAAAATATCGAAATATAAAAATTCTCAAAACAGTTTAGCCGTAAATTTGTCACTATGTGATTTTTTGGCTTAGCCTAAAATTGAAAAATTCTAGCCCTAAAATTTATAATTGTGCACTTTTTCGGTTTAGCCAAAGAGCCACCATGAATCTTGGCCACCAAGAGGCTTGTGGGTCTACGTGTAATGCTCATTGTGATGAATATGAACCACACAACCAATCCACTATTGCACATAGTTCAAGTCATTATTCAAGTCACAATTGAGTCAATAGAATTGCCTTGAACATTGGATCAGCCTTGTCCATCAATCGTAAATCACAGCTGAGAGCTTTGTAGTGCGAGTCAAGTGGATTCTCGGTGACTTTGCAGTCTTTCAGCACACGCATTGCTATTTCAATGTCACCAAGTGCCTACGATACAAAACACAAGAACAATGCCTACATCATGACACTACGTATCAGACGACATCACACAAGATCAGATGAGATCATGACATGACACAGCATGACATGACATACATATCAATGACATCAAATGACTCACAAACTCAGCAAACAATACATCTCATGCAACATGGTACCATGTGAATGGTGACATCTCCATACACACATTGTGTTTATTTAACAAACCATTTTTCTGACGTTATTACGTGTACATTGCTTCTATCACTGCATAAAGACCAGACAATCAATGCATTCTGACACACGACTCAAAAGGCATAGAATGACGAAAGTAAACTAGCACATGAAATATCACAAAATGACTGCCACATTTACCTGTAAGGATCTTCAAAACTACTAGAACACTTATCATATTAGTTGCTTATGTACCATAACCTTAAAATTGTCATTACTGTGAACAATAGCAGCTATTTTAATGCCACATTTACTAATAACAATTGTAACACACACACACCTCCAACAAACTTAACTTTGTTGTCACTTCAGACTTTGTGCGTATAATGGGAGGCCGCGACATTCTACAGCCAACCAGACACAGTCAACCTTTTCACAAACAGGCAGATGACAAATGACAATTTCACATTATACCATACAACACAGAAAAGTTACCAAAATATGTCACTTGGCTAGCACTTAACAATACTTTTTTTAAGAAAAACGAGTTTTATTGTAGCAATGAAGTGATATGGAATAACATTATATATACAGTTAAGAATGGACTGTTTTCAGAAACCTTTATTATCTCATTTGACACACATCTTTGAAATGGTGCTATGAGCCAATCAGCTGAACTTTACAATTAAAATACAATAAAGAAACAAAAAACTCTGACCATCTAAACCCTAGATAACTTCTCTACATATAACTGGAGCTGATAAGGGACTGAGGTGGGTCCGTGGGTTTAACAAGTACAAATTTACTACAGATCAGAAACTGACGGACGCTGTTGCATATGGGCTGGGCAGATGCTGTGTGTGCACTCATCAGGTGGCAGCTATTTTCTGGTTGGAATAACCTCACGGCCACCATCTTGAAAGTATGACATCATGTCAGAAATCTGACTTCATCAATCGATGATCACGATGGAGCCTTAGGCTTTTCTGAAGACAGCTGCCTCAATAAGAACAAGCAGAACAACGAGTAGCAATATGGGATCACTTCCTGATGCAAAAATATACATCAGTGTACTAGACTCAGACTACAACAGAACAAAAAGATTGCAAATCTCAATACAGTTGACTGGATAACATTTAATATGATATGAGTGTGCCAACCCGAAGTAGTGAGGAATGCGAGTGTAGAAGTCGTTACAAGCTGCAGTGAGCTGTGCACCAAAGTCACCTTTATCAACACAGGCAGCAATTTTCTGCAGAGAACTGTATCCGGCCTTGATCTGTTCTTTTGTCAACCGCCCTGCACACAATCACCTGTTTATCACGGTTTTTCAGCTTATTAACATTTCTCCGGTTCCATTTATTTCCACAAAATAAATATTCAAATGGCGCACATTGACAATGAAGTATAAAGGTCTGAATGTTGTGCAACTAGTATATTTGGCAGTAATTGGATTTTTGAACACAAGTTGCTCGATATGGGTTGACATACAATAATAGAGATGTAAAGGAAAGTTGAAACAAAGCAAACCGATCATTTTTTGGAAAAAGCTGACTGGCTATGTTGACCTGGATATACTGATAATTACGGCAGAGAAGTTCAGCAAACCAACAGACAATGGTGATTGGTGAATGCAGACAGGTGATTTAGCAGTGAAAGCAACAGTTGGATGCTCGGAAAATTTTTTGTAAGCATTTAACTATATTAAGTTAACTGGAAATGGTGTACAAATGTACTAAAACGGTAAACACAGAAATCCCTTCGATAGTATTTGATGTCCCCTGACATAACAGTAACAACTGTTTCTTCATACCAGCTCTCTATCTGCTTGGTCATCACACATGGTCTGATACACCTAACTGAGAGACCATCTGGTTAACATGATCAACGGTCTCGTATAAATGCAGCAGCTGCATATTCAACAATCTCACGACATAAACAGCTGGCATTTGGCTTTCTGCTATCAAGTGTGTGGTTATAAGGGCAAATAACACAGAACACACAAGCTAAAGCAAGCAAATAACCAACCAACCTAGTGGTGCTTTATTAGCGTCATATTTCATTTCCATTACGACACTCTCCATGGCCTTGACATCGCATATCAACTTTATCAGTTCCTACAACAGACAAATATCATCAGCTGTTATACATACGGTATATTATATCCAGCACACAATCCGTGATACATATCAGTGTTTAGATGCTAAACATGGACAACATTGACAACACTTGAAAATAACATGAAAATGTGGGTAGAAATATCAAATTCTCAAAGAACAACAGTACTGCAGTAACTGCGCATATCCGAGCAATTGTGACACAGCTTCACACACAATCACAAAGTGACAACAACTATGATAATCTTCATGACAATTAATCACTTACAAGTACTCACTGCACACTCGCTATGCTGACCTGCAAACGTTCATTCAGTTTAGACTCGGGAACCTTTGCTGTCTGTTGCTCCTTCTTCTCTGTGTCAGTTGAATTCTATCAGACACATTATCACAAGAAAGCCTAGCTAACGCAAAGGTAAGCGAGCGACAGCCTTGATATATAAGACACAACTCACTAAATCGGCCCCCACTTAGCATCGCCCAGTAATATCAACATAATCTATACATCGTTGAAAAGTACTTTCAGTGCGCAACAATTCCCTCGCTGACAGTGTGGGTCTATCTTTATTCATTTAACCGTTGTTGCCTCCCAAACATGGCAACTGTCGCAAAATTCCGAGAAAATTTGAACTTACAGCAGTTCAAGGTCATCCAAGGTCGATGATTATGGTACCATTCGAAAGCGCATATACGAGTTCCTGTTAGTGATTAATAGTAACTTTGGTCCTATCTTGCCCCGTTTCTGAGATACGGCGACTTATTGGCTGAAAATTGCGTATTTTTCATACCCCTCTCTTATTCGGCGCACCCACTCCCTATCTTCCCTTTAGAATTGCACGGTGAAGTTAAGCGTCAGGATACTAGAGTTATGGGCTACTCTGTGGTGAAGGTTGTGTCATCCTAACTTCAACCGTCTTTAACTGAAACACCCGTGTGACAGACGGACGGACAGACAGACGAACGGACGATGGCATATAGCGCTATAGCATATATGCTGTTGCACGCTAACAAGGATACTTAGTGT
>Ga0209788_1000536_pt1 | contig 10279 bp, 8 predicted proteins | sample WorMetLIZISLAND1_2_FD_187415 | JGI IMG/M metagenome (GOLD analysis project Ga0209788, IMG submission 187415) | Marine gutless worms symbiont microbial communities from Max Planck institute for Marine Microbiology, Germany - Olavius clavatus LIZARD... ...
CGGATGTACACACGAGGCCATCGTCACCGGCGGCGGTCCGGCCAGCGTCAACCACGAAGCCTTTACCTGGGTCAACACCATGCTCGGTAACGTCAAGAACGCGATTCAGGGGATGTACCATGGCATCAGTGACCGGCACGCGCCGCGCTATCTCGCCGAGTTCGGCTCTCGATTCAACCGTTGCTTTGATTTGCCGGCGATGATTCCGCGCCTCGGATACCTCGCCGCTCGTACCCCTCCGATGCCCGAGCGGCTCCTTAGATTGGCTGAACCTTCGGGGTAATCAGGTTTTCTTTTTTGCCGCAAATGAACGCGAATGGACGCAAATGAGCCGAAAATGCTTAGCTGAGGTGCGCGCTCGGCCAGCTCGACGCACAAAGCGTTCTCGTACACGGACTCTAAAGATCCAAGACCTAAGAGACTGCCTTTTTAGACAGTCTCTTAGCCGGACGTGCTTCGAGTTCCTGAATGCGCTTATGCATCTGCTCAATGGTCGCAGTTTGCCCCTCAATGATCGCAGCCTGCTCCGCCACCCGTTCACGCAGCCGCTTAAGCTCGTCGTCAGGGCTTTCCGGAGAATAGGTTAGGGCGTGCTGTTCAGGCATGGTTCCATGGGTACGCGCATAGCCTGCTGCTTGGCAAGAGGTCCTGAATAGTTATGTAGGGAGCAAATAAACTGTCCGGACTTGTAGCCCGTGATGTGTCCGGTTTCATTGGACGCCGAGGAGGTGTCCAATGAGCCGAACGAACTTGCTGCAGGAGATTCGGAAGATGAGATTTGAAGAGGCGTATAAGGGTGGCAAGCAGGCCGCCTGAGACAGGAGGCGGCGACCCGGCTGCTCGGGGGGCTGCTCGGGGTAACCTGGGTCAAGAACCAGCTGCAAGAGGCCGGTGTGGTGCAGAAGGCACCTGGGCGAGGCAAGCACCGCAAGCGGCGCACCCGCGCGGCCGGGCCGGGCATGATGCTGCACCAGGACGCAAGCACCCACGACTGGGTACCGGGAGTGAAGTGGGATTGGGTCGTAACCATGGACGATGCCACCAACGAGCATTACTCGATGCGCCGGTCACCGAGGTAAGGTACGGCCTCCAGCTTCATGGGCGTGCGCGACGTGATCAGGCAACGCAGATTGTTCGCCTCGCTCTACACCGATCGGGGCAGCCACTACTGGTATACCCCGGAAGCTGGCGGCAAGGTAGCCAAGAAGAACCCCACGCAATCTGGCAAGGCCATGGCCTGCTTGGGGATCGAGATGATCCCGGCCTACTCTCCTGAGGCACGAGGACGCTCAGAGCGCATGTTCCGTACCCACCAGGGGCGTGTGTCTGCCACAGGAGCTGGCCATCGCCGGCATCCACGACATGACAGCGGCTAACCGCTACCTCGATGAAGTCTATCGACCGGCCTTCAATGCCGAGTTCATGCCGCCAGCGCTGGAGGAGGGATCGGCCTTCGTGCCCTGGATCGGCGGCCGGCTGGATGACTTCCTGTGTGAGACCTTCGGGCGTGTCGTCGGTAAAGACAACTGCGTGGCCTTCGAGGGGATGGCCTTGCAGGTCCCCAAGGACCGCCACCGGATGCATTACAGGAAGGTCAAGGTGCGGGGGCATTGCTAGCCCGATGGCCACCTCGCCGTGTTCCACGGACCGCGTTGTTTGGCTCGCTATGATGCCCAAGGTCAGTCGATGCCGCTACAGCTACAGGTTGTCGCGTAGGTCCGCTGCAGGATCCAAAGCGGACAGTTTATGTGCTACGAAACCGGACAGTTCTATTTGTTGCCAAAAATTGGATTACTCATTAGGACCACCGAGCAAGCAACCCTTATCAGCTGACCGGCTGTCGGTTTACCCTGATGCCGATTCCAACCAATGCGGGTCGATAAAGCCGTTCGGTCGGATAGAAATTATCAACATGTACCAACGACTTGTCCGGTTATTGGTAAAGGGTCGCGCTCTTGACCCGGCAACACAGCGATACTGACAAAACGCAGCAAGGCATCGGCGGTTACAATGTCCAAGCTACGCGCATGCTTCGCACTGGTGGTAATGGTCTCCGGTAGCGTCTCGTCATCCGGCTCTGCGGCCTGTCGGGGACAGGTAGCTCGAAAATAATCGCGTAGCTCCGGTGATAAAAACACGAGAAATTCGGGAACCCATTAGTGGAGGAGCACAGGAAAGCGAGGGAGCGTAAGCGACGAGCGGAGTGCGACGACCCCCGCGTAGCCGTAGGGCCGAGCCTTTCGTCGGAGTGCGGCGCGTGAGCGCCGGCGGAGACGAAAGGCTCGGCCATGCGATACGGCGTCCAGTCCTTGTGGGAGTTCTGGCGCCGCGCGGAGTGCGCGCCGGGACGGACGCAGGACGAACGCGGGCCGCCGAAGGCCATGGCCGTCGCCTAATTTTTCGCACCCAACATCGGACGGACCCCATTTCGGGTTTCGCGAACAATGGCGACGCTCCGGAGACTTCATCGAGGTAGCGGTTAGCCGCTGTCATGTCGCGGATGCCGGCGATGGCCAGCTCCTGTGGCAGACACACGCCCCTGGTGGGTACGGAACATGCGCTCTGAGCGTCCTCGTGCCTCAGAAGAGTAGGCCGGGATCATCTCGATCCCCAAGCAGGCCATGGCCTTGCCAGATTGCGTGGGGTTCTTCTTGGCTACCTTGCCGCCAGCTTTCGGGGTATACCAGTAGTGGCTGCCCCGATCGGTGTAGAGCGAGGCGAACAATCCGCGTTGCCTGATCACGTCGCGCACGCCCATGAAGCTGGAGGCCGTACCTTACCTCGGTGACCAGCGCATCGAGTAATGCTCGTTGGTGGCGTCGTCCATGGTTACGACCCAATCCCACTTCACTCCCGGTACCCAGTCGTGGGTGCTCGCGTCCTGGTGCAGCATCATGCCCGGCCCGGCCGCGCGGGTGCGCCGCTTGCGGTGCTTGCCTCGCCCAGGTGCCTTCTGCACCACACCGGCCTCTTGCAGTCGGTTCTTGACCCAGGTTACCCCGAGCAGCCCCCGTCGCGTTGGTACCAAGCTGGAAAGGCTTGACGTTCCAGCCCGCATGTCGTCGACGGTAGCGCTCCACCAGCGCCATGACCTCATCCCACTGACGCCCGCCGGTGCGAGACCTGCTCCAGGCGCTTGTCGATCAACCCGACCATCTGTCGAGGAGCGGCTCGGCCTGCGCCGCACTCTGAGCGCTGAGGAAGAGCTCGCGTAACGTCTCCTGGATCCGGAAGCCACGGTGTGTCTTGAGGTTTCGGCGCTTGAGTTCCGCAAACCGGGCTTTCTGGCGGTTACTCCAAGCGTGCTTGTCCTGGAGCCAGATATAGCGGGTGCGCCGCCGCTCCGGGGCCCTTTTGACTTCTTGGCGACGCACTGCGTCAATCGCCCTGTTGACGAGCTGAATGACGTGAAACTCATCGAAGGTGATCGCCGCCCAGGGCAGATGCTCACACACGCCAGCCTGGTAGCTTGCCGACATACCCATACAGACCGCGCAGCTGTTCCCGGCACAGGCGCCATGAGCCTCGAGCGCATCGGCAAATTGGGCCACGCCCCGGGCTTTTCGCCCTTCGCAGGCATAGAGCACACGCTGGGCATCGAGATCGTGAAACAAGCTGATGTCATTGTGTCCGCGCCGTGAGGCGGTCTCGTCGAGACCAGCCGAGGTGACGGTCGAGAAGTCCTCCTGAGCGTGTGCCTGATCGACGTAATGATCGAGGGTGCGCCAGACGCGCCTGTCGCTGACGCCAGGCAATTGAGCGACCTGAGAGACCGCCATCGCCTTACAGAGGGTGACCAGTAAGACCTCCATCCGTAGGCTGAAGCCGCTGTTGGGGCACGCCCAGGGCGCCACGACCTGGGGGTAGTCTTGGCGCAGGTCCCGCAGCGCACACGGGGCACCTTGGCGTGGATGCAGGCTTGGAATTGAAAGCAGTTCAGGTGACGCCAGTCGCGCTCGAGCGTGTCGTGGACCGGCGGGTGTTCCGCCCCACACTGGGGACAAGAACATCGTGTCCCCGGGGCGAAGGCGCGGTGGAAATCGATCCGGCCCGATTGGGGATCAAAGGCCACGTCAACGACCTCCCAGGGAGCCGGAAGGCCGGGCGCAAGGGTAAACAACGACAACGGGTCCATGATGAAAAACCCTGACGTTTGGCTTGGCAACGGGTCCGAGCCTACAGGCGAAAAGAAGGGCACAGAGTAGGCTTGGAGCGGGCTACCCTACGCGATGGGGAAAATGGCACTACCCATACCAAACGCAAGAGAGCCAAAAGTTTCCCTGGCTTTTGGGAAGTAGACCATAGAAAGCATTTGATTTATAACATTTCTCTAACAAATCATGACTGGGAATTCATCGTCCCGGAGAGAAGCGAAGTAAAGCACCTTAAGATGCAGGCTATTATAGATGTCCCTAATGATAACCAAGCGCGAAAGTTCGGTGTGTGGACTGGTCGAATCACATCACCTATATATGAAGTTGATTTTTGGGCGTATGAATAACGGGCAAAGGACACATAGAGACACTCGCTTTTTCTTGAGGGAACCTTGAATTTTTCTAAGGTTCTCGTGGTGCAGGCACCTAAAAATCAAATGCCAGATCCGGATGTTAAATCTCTTATCGAGAAAAGTAATGCCTGCCTTGATGATAAGGAATAATATTCCGAGTGCTCCTTTCTGGCATATGGGGAAGGTAGCAATCGCAATCTTTTGCATACACATCGGAATGGCGGGAGGTCTGGAAATAGGAAATGCGGATACCGGAACCTGCTTTTTTGTTGTTGTTTTCCTTTGTGTTGGCATCATGTTCCCCGGGTGAAGATTGTTTCGTATCCGATGTTGTGGATAGAGTTACGAGCTTCGACGTCGATGGGAATTTCTATGTTTTGTATCTCAGGGTATTAGGATTCAGTGAAGAGGAGCATTTCTACGAATTTTCAAAATCGGATGATCCGAGGTCCGTGGACTTTCGTAACTGTTAAGTATCGAAATGAAGTGACTGCCTGTTCCTCGCTCTACTTTGTATTGCTGATGATGTGAGACATCGTATGATCTCTATAATCACCATGTTCCTCGGAAAGGCTTACACCACAAAATGCCCCTATAGACCCTCAAACAATGGTATGCATGATAGCCCAACCTGTTTAACAAAATCTCACATAATCATCCGGGGCTTGACAATCCACAGGTCTTGGGATGTCCAATACTGATAAACCCGAAAAATGAAAAAGGAATTATTCTATTTGGAAAATAACTGGTTATGGTGGCGGGCATATGGATTTGATTGAAACAACGAATTCAGCACAGGCCTGTAATTCGGTCTGTTATTTTTCTTCTAAAAGAAATCCGGTTTTGGCCACTATGATAAATACTAGCTAATCATGCACCCGACAAGTACGCGCCATAAAGCAGTGTATCGGTTTCGAAGGGGACATTCCCCTCGGATCCGAATGAGCACTCACAGCACCTAGGACGCAGTGGGTACCTGCCTGTGCCGACACGGCAGGAAGCAAACCGCGTCAATCGAACCACATCATTCAGAGGAAGGCAGCATGGCCTATTCGTTCACCGAGAAAAAGCGTATTCGCAAGGATTTCGGCAAGCGTTCCAGCATTTTGGATGTACCCTTTCTCTTGGCAACTCAGATCGATTCCTATCGCACCTTCCTGCAGGAAGACACCCTAGCGGAGAAGCGTCACAACATCGGTCTGCATGCCGCCTTCAAGACTATTTTCCCGATCGAGAGCTACTCGGGGAATGCGGTCCTGGAGTATGTAAGCTACCGGCTCGGTAAACCGCCCTTCGATGTCCGCGAGTGTCATCTCCGCGGGGCTACCTTCGCCGCTCCTCTGCGGGTGCTGCTGCGCCTAGTGATCTACGACAAGGAGGCCCCTGCCGGCACCAAGGCCGTCAAGGATATCCGGGAGCAGGAGGTCTATATGGGCGAGCTACCACTCATGACCGAGACCGGTACCTTCGTCATCAACGGGACCGAGCGGGTCATCGTCTCGCAGCTCCACCGCTCGCCGGGCGTGTTCTTCGATCATGACAAGGGTAAGACCCACTCCTCGGGCAAGCTGCTGTTCTCTGCCCGGGTGATTCCCTACCGCGGCTCCTGGCTCGATTTCGAGTTCGACCCCAAAGATAACATCTTCATCCGTATCGACCGCCGCCGCAAGCTGCCGGCGACCGTTCTGTTGCAGGCCCTGGGTTACTCCACGGAACAGATCCTGGGGCACTTCTTCGATACCGACAGTTTTCATCTGGGCCCGGACGACATCAAGTTCGCGGTGGTACCCGAGCGTCTACGCGGCGAGACCCTGGGCTTCGATATCGTTATCGGTGATCAGGTTCTGGTGGAGACCGGGCGGCGCGTAACCGCACGCCATATCCGGGAGCTCGAGAAGGCCGGGGTGAAACGCCTCGCAGTACCCTCGGAGTTCCTGTTGGGACGTACGCTCGCCCACACGGTGATCGATACCGAGACCGGAGAGGTGTTGACGGAGGCCAATACGGAGCTGACCGAAGCCGTACTCGGGACCCTGCTCGAAAAGCAGGTCACACGTATCGAGACCCTGTTCGTGAACGATCTCGACCACGGGCCCTACATCTCCGAGACCCTGCGCATCGACCCTACGAGCAACGAGTTGGAGGCCCAGGTCGAGATCTACCGCATGATGCGCCCGGGCGAGCCGCCCACCAAAGAGGCTGCCCAAAACCTGTTTCATAACCTGTTCTTCGCCTCGGACCGTTACGACCTCTCCGCAGTGGGGCGTATGAAGTTCAATCGGCGTCTGCAACGGGATTCCGAAGAAGGACCCGGAATCCTCTACGACGGCTGCTACTTCGCCAAGCGTGGCGACGCGCTATCCAAGCGCCTCTACGAGGAGACCAGGGACGTCTCCGATATCATCGATACCCTGAAGGTACTGGTCGATCTGCGCAACGGCCACGGTAGTGTGGACGATATCGACCACCTGGGTAACCGCCGTATCCGGTGCGTGGGCGAGATGGCGGAGAACCAGTTTCGCGTCGGTCTAGTGCGGGTGGAACGTGCGGTGAAGGAGCGTCTGTCCCTGGCGGAGTCCGAGGGACTCGTACCCCAGGAGCTGATCAACGCCAAGCCGATTTCAGCCGCGGTCAAGGAATTCTTCGGCTCCAGTCAGCTCTCCCAGTTCATGGATCAGAACAATCCGCTCTCCGAGGTCACCCACAAACGCCGCGTCTCGGCCCTGGGGCCCGGCGGCTTGGCACGGGAACGGGCCGGCTTCGAGGTCCGCGATGTCCATCCGACCCACTACGGACGTGTGTGTCCCATCGAGACCCCGGAAGGACCGAACATCGGCCTGATCAACTCCCTGGCGGTCTATGCGCGCACCAACAAGTACGGCTTCCTGGAGACGCCTTACCGTAAAGTACAGGCCGGACAGGTCACCGATGAAATCAGCTACCTATCCGCCATTGAGGAAGGCAACTATGTCATCGCGCAGGCCAATGCATCCCTCAATGACGAGGGACGGATCACGGATGCCTTGGTTTCCTGCCGGCACCAGAATGAGTTTGCCCTCAAGGTACCGGAAGAGGTCCAGTACATGGACGTCTCGCCCCGCCAGATCGTATCGGTAGCGGCCTCGCTGATCCCCTTTTTGGAGCACGACGACGCCAACCGCGCCCTGATGGGCTCCAACATGCAACGCCAAGCGGTCCCCACCCTACGTGCCGAAAAGCCCCTGGTCGGTACCGGTATGGAGCGGGTCGTGGCCAAGGACTCGGGGGTCACCGTCGTAGCCCGCCGCGGCGGTTTGGTAGAATCCGTGGATGCGGCACGCATCGTGGTACGGGTTCGTGACCAGGAGGCGATCAAGACCCCGGACGAGCCAGGTGTGGACATCTACAACCTCACCAAATACACGCGATCGAACCAGAATACTTGCATCAACCAACGGCCTTTAGTTTCTCCAGGCGATGCCATCGACCGTGGTGACGTGCTGGCCGACGGCCCCTCCACCGACATGGGCGAGCTGGCTTTGGGCCAAAACCTGCGGGTGGCCTTCATGCCTTGGAACGGCTATAACTTCGAGGACTCCATTCTCATCTCGGAGCGCGTGGTCCAGGAAGACCGATTCACCAGCATCCATATCGAGGAGTTCACCTGCCTCGCCCGCGATACCAAGCTGGGACCCGAGGAGATCTCCGGCGACATTCCTAATGTGGGTGAGTCGGCCTTGGCCAACCTCGACGAATCCGGAATCGTCTATATCGGAGTGGAGGTGCGGGACGGGGATATCCTAGTGGGCAAGGTCACGCCCAAAGGTGAGACCCAGCTCACGCCGGAAGAGAAGCTACTGCGGGCCATCTTCGGTGAGAAGGCCTCGGATGTGAAAGACACCTCCCTGCGCCTGCCCTCGGGCCTGTCCGGAACCGTGGTGGACGTCCAGGTCTTCACCCGCGACGGGATGGAAAAAGACCGGCGAGCGCAGCAAATCGAGGAGCAAGAGATCGAGCGCGTGCGCAAAGACCTGGACGATCAGCAGCGCATCATGGAAAACGACACCTTCCAACGGGTGGAAAAGATGTTGATCGGCAAGGTCGCGGACGGTGGACCCGATGCCCTCAAGGCCGGTGCCAGGATTACCAAGACCTACCTCAACGGCCTAGCCGAAAAGTACCCCAAGCACAAGTGGCTGGAGATTCGGCTGCGCTCCGAGGAGCCGGCCAGCCAGCTCGAGGCCGTCGCGAGCCAGCTCGACCAGCAGCAGCAGGACTTCCGTGAGCGCTTCGAGGCGAAAAAACACAAGATCACCCAGGGTGACGATCTGGCCCCTGGGATACTCAAAATGATCAAGGTCTATGTGGCGGTCAAACGTTGCATCCAGCCCGGCGATAAAATGGCTGGTCGTCATGGGAACAAGGGCGTCATCTCCACGATCGTCCCCGTGGAAGATATGCCCTTCTCCGCCGACGGTGAGCCGGTGGACATCGTCCTCAATCCCTTGGGCGTACCCTCGCGCATGAACCTGGGCCAGATCCTGGAGACCCATCTCGGCTGGGCCGCGCACGGTATTGGTATACGGATCGGCAAGCTGCTGCGGGCCCAGGCCAAAATCGCCAAGATCAGGGCCTTCCTCGACCAAGTCTACAACAATAGCGGCAAGCCCGAGCGCTTGGCCGACCTGAGCGACGAAGAGATCCTCGACTTAGCCCAGAATCTGACCAAGGGAGTACCCATGGCTACGCCGGTATTCGATGGCGCCTCGGAAGAGGAGATCCTCGCCATGCTGCAGCTGGCGCACCAAGACAGTGAGGACACCGAAATTCCCAAGGCCCAAACCCTACTGTACGATGGACGCACGGGCGACGCCTTCGAGCGCCCGGTGACAGTGGGCTACATGTACATGCTCAAGCTCAACCATCTGGTAGACGACAAAATGCACGCCCGCTCCACCGGACCATACAGCTTGGTCACTCAGCAGCCCCTGGGCGGCAAGGCCCAATTCGGTGGCCAACGTTTCGGCGAGATGGAGGTCTGGGCATTGGAGGCCTATGGTGCCTCCTACACCCTGCAGGAGATGCTCACCGTCAAATCAGATGACGTGAACGGGCGTACCCGCATGTACAAGTTCATCGTCGACGGCGATCATCGTATGGAGGCCGGCATGCCGGAATCCTTCAACGTACTGGTGAAAGAGATCCGCTCACTGGGCATCAATGTGGAACTCGAGCAGGATTGAGGGGAGAACCATGAAGGCAGCTATGAATACATACGAAGGGGCTTGGAAAAATTGCTTCCCTAGCTTCAGCGAAGAAGTTATCGATTGCATGTTGGCGCATCGAAACATAGTAGTAATCGACCAGGGACCGATCATAGAAATGCCCGAGATATGATTTATAACCTTGGTGTATATCCAGCTGCTCCAATTGGGGCATTGGGGGGCGGCCCTGGAAGGTCAGGACGAGCGAGTTGAACATATCGTCGGATTGTTTGCGGAGAGTTGAGAGGTAGGAGCGGATGATGGCAAAGTCTTCGGTGCTGGTATTGGAGCGGAAACAACCGGGGACTTTCTGCTTGAGTTTGGGCATGCGAAGGTCGCGTTCGGCATGGTTGTTGTCGAAGGGAACGCAGGTCGGTGAGGAAGCGCAGGACCTCGTTGCGGCGCTCGCGTAGCCGCCGAATGAGGTTGCCGGCCGGGGATTGTGTGACGCGCCCGCGGGTGCCGGGACGGCGGGGACGGGGAGGATTGCCGGCTTCGGCTGTGCTGAGGATGGTGTCGTAGCGGTCCC
>Ga0209788_1000538_pt1 | contig 10277 bp, 9 predicted proteins | sample WorMetLIZISLAND1_2_FD_187415 | JGI IMG/M metagenome (GOLD analysis project Ga0209788, IMG submission 187415) | Marine gutless worms symbiont microbial communities from Max Planck institute for Marine Microbiology, Germany - Olavius clavatus LIZARD... ...
TAATAATACATACCATACCATTCAGGGGCCGGACTTACAAAGTATTTTTATTCATGTAATATAACTGTTGGAAGGTTTAAAATATAACCATTTGTTGTTGATGTGAAATGTTTGGTCAGTGACTCTACACTGGCTGGATTTCCATTACCATTTCAAAATCAAGAGTTCCAAACCTTACCATTATGGAATCAAAGTTCAAACTAAAGTATGAAACTGGTCAGATGGCCAATATAGGCATGCTCAAATCATAATGTGCATGCTGGGTGAAATGTGTACCATATTAGCAGACAGATACCATCTTCCGTTGTCGGCTGCCCGCTGACTCTCCATCTCCAGTCATCCTTATCCTCACAGAATGGACTAACTCTAGTCTCTTCTTTTTGGAGTAGATGGGCGGGGATGTACAGATGGTACAGCAGTCTATGCCCCTCACTTTCATTATTCATTATGAATACATTCCAAGGTGTTCTGAAGCATGTTCTGAAGCATGAAGCATTGCAGCAGGTATGAAACATTTTTACAGGTCGGATGCCCTTCCTGTTGCCCAACCAAGTGTCAGAGGACTGAAGCCTTATGCTGAGCAAACAATAGTATTTAAAAATTTGAACTTTGCATGTCACCTTGACTTAATTAACATACTACTACAATAATAATAATAATCTAATTTATAAAGTGCCGTATGGTTGTAACTACAGAGGCGCTGAGCGCTTCCTGGACAGGTTTAGCTGTACAACAAGAAATAAATGTCAGCCTAAATATATGATTGAAGTGGTGGGTCATTAGGCTAGATTTAAAAGATACAAGGAGTTAGAGCTGTCACAATGTTTGGCCGAGCCCTTTTGGCTTTCTATAACTGCCCTCTGTACATTCCAAGGGGTTTTGAAGCTGATGTTTTTAGGGGCTGCAATGAGTCAACTCTGAAGCCCAGACCGGCCATGCCCATTAGCCACCCAGCCCACACACAGATCTGCTAATGTCCAAAAACACTGGGACATGTTTCCCCGTACCTTCCCCATAGACGGGCAAGTTGCCAACTTCTTATGGACCTGTTAGCGACACGGCAAACTATCCTGACATATCAAGATAGTTCGCCGTGTTGCTAACAAGTCCGTAATAAGCTGGCAACAAGTCTGTTGTGTCGTTGTAATGGAATTTGGGAAACAACATGACACAGCAGACACAACGGACTTTTGCCCATGCCAACTTGTTACGGACTTGCTAAGGGGAAACTGGTGTAATGGACTTGGGCCTTAAGCAAGTAGCAACAACAATAAAGCATTAAAGAACCTCTCGTTGTGAGAGTATCTGTGAGACTAGGACAACGGGATCAGCATACAGCGGCTGCTGGTTACAAAGTCCCACGTTCTGCTCAAGCCAGCTGTGCTTCTCCAACGCCGCATTCTTTACCTTCTCCATCTCGGCCATCTCAATGTGATCATATCTCTCATCCTAATACATGCACACATACACCATTCTTTACATACACACATACATACATACATACATATGTAAATTTGTAACATGCAGCACAGCTTGAATCGGAGACGCGGGAAGTCGCTAAGTAGTGGTGGTTAGGAGACGACAGAAGAACTTATACAAGAAAAGACGTGCAAAAAAGCATGACACACATTCGAGAAAACCTGTGCACGATTTCGCTTTCTGGTGAGCATGTTACCCCTTTATGCCAAATGGCAGAAGAATACACATACGACGTATACACACATATAGAAACATGTAGAATTGCCCAATAATAGCTTCCCTGCAAACAGTACTAACAGACTGATGCACCATTCACAAAAAAACTATAACAGTTCGATCTCTAAGCTGTGCCAGCTAATAGTTCATCAACTGCTGCCTATGACATACAACGCCGATATAAACATTTAAGAAGATAATAAGTGTGATTCACTATCTAGTGTGTACTGTTACACAATAGAAACAACTAGCTGCTACCTTGTCAGAGAAAGCATCGAGCACTTTAAACATCTGCTGAACTGCCTGGCCAAGAAGCTCAAACGCTTGTGGTCGATCCGACCACTCGCGGAATCGTTTGACAACCGGTTGACCGATTTTCTACAGACAAGAACAAAACACAACTCTTGGACAGGACAGTCAAACCGGTATTTTGGTTCAACGTTATACGACAATGAAAGAAATAAAAAGCTATTATGGTTGTACAAGTTAGCAAATGGCAGTTTTCTCAAACATGCATAGGGCCCTTAAACACTACCAGCAACCTGCAGCAATATTCATGTTCTAGCAAAATTCATTAATTAACACTGTTAACTGATCAGCCAAATCGCAGGAATCATCATCATATATTTCCCACAGTATAACAGTAACAATCAATAAAATGAAAAAAACACAGTAGGGTGGACAGTAAGGCAACAATGGGATGCTCTAATAACTGCCTGTAAAACTAAGCCTAGAATGTAACAACATTTAAAAACTACCAACCGGTATTACAGTTGGTTGTATGAAGATGGTATTTGAGTAACAATGCACATATGACTTCTTATGATAAAGTAAAACTGATCAGCCAGATCTGGGGAATAACTTGTTAAGATAAAGTAACCTCGACAAACTTCTATTTCAAGTACTAGTTATAGTTCAATTGCTTATTCAAGTAACGATGCACACATCACTTATAAAAATGCCCATAGTCCACAGGTTGGTGCACATTTCGTAATTAGGTATACACGCTCTGCTAAGTTTGGAACCACTGGTTTTAGCAAGCAGTTAAAGCACCAGAGCAAACCTTCAACGATGAAAGCCTATCAGTGTAGACTTGTTTAGATTCACATTCTCCATCTTCATACAGCCAGTTCTCCGTGTCATCCAGCTGTCTCAGGAACGACTCACGGTCCTGCAAGTGACAGTTATGCTAATAGTAATGCACCCAGACAAGCGTGAGCAGTGAATACACTAACGACAGCCCAGTTACTTGTGAACCTTGGGAACAACAATGTCTTAACATTCTAATGCTAATTCACCAGCAACAATTCTGACTTTTCTGCTCTGAGAATGCCACCTGTGCTGTTCAGTTACACGAGTCAATCTGCACTCAATTACATGTATGGCTGTGAGTTGGGAAAATCTGATAAATCAATCCAGTCTTTCCAGAAAATTTAAAAATTCCCTACCAGTACATTGTAATACCTAAGCATTTAAAGCATCACTCACTCACCCATATATCATCAATTATATATGCGGCAAAGTAAGTAAGTAAAGTGTAAATTTATATAGGACATTATCAAAAGATCCGTAAAGTGCTAAACGGATCAACAAGGTTACTGTTATTGTTAGTGCTGTGGTTACTGGTTAACTGTTTGTGCAGTGCAGCTGCAGATAGCTGCACTGCACAAATTCTGCATACATATTCCCACTGATCCACAGCAATTCCAAAAAGAAGAAGCAATTCCAAGGCTGTTGCTAATCTTTCTGCATATTTAAGGGTTACACTGAATAATGCATCAGACTACCAGGATAACGGACCACTAACCTAGCCCATTATCTCGATAGTTCTTTACCCGATAGTCTGACAACCCGTTAGTAATATGCATTTATAAGTGTCACTGGAAATTTAATATTAATAGAAAATTTACAACGCTAATTACGTGACATGCACACACATTTTTGGCATATGTGTAATCAGCCTACTTATCCTAAGTCACTTCAAGATAGGCCGCCTACCCATGTCAGGATTGCTAGTAGCTCATATACAATATAAGTGAGAAATAAGACAATTACCGTTTCTAGCATGAACTCAGCCAATGCACCAGACAGCTTGTCACGCATCTCATAGACGTATTCTTCAACTGCATTCTTAGCATCGGCACGCTCCTTCTCCAACTTATCTTGCATTATCATTTTACCCTACACAACAACAACAAAGTAAATTGTTCAACTTTTTACATGCTGCATGACGTTCCTGTTTCCCAATCAATAGTGTCAAAGCCCTGAAGGGTGATCAAATCTTAACCTCCGCCAAATAGTTGTCTAGTGGCATAAGCAGTATTAAACTGTTTACACTAAATTATTTAAAACAACTGGCACCAATAATGATACTCATGCTAGAACTGCTGCTGCTTTTGGATTTTTCTGTTTATCTCACTATTTTCTCACAAGCTATTCCACTTAGCAAAGTCCTATCCAAAAGGTGCACATCGCGGTGTCATGATCTAGAAGTCCCAGCACGCCAAGCACTGCACCTACAGGTCAACATTGCTAATGGGAGGAGACCAGACATCAGCTGGCAACATCTTCTTGGCCGTCGGAGAAAACTGTGAACCACAGATCCATCAGGCTGCCACCTAGTACTTACTGGCATACGTCAATCACCGTGGCCATGTTATAGTGATGCAACGGTCTTCAACTTGATGACATTCATCATCATCATCATCATCATCATCATTCTTAGTGTGGCTTAAAAAACAAAAGTTATCGCTAGGTCAACAGTTGAACAAATCAGTTGACCAGGTCCAGATATGACAGTCGAAACAGAAATGTTTTAAGATGCTGTCTGAATATCGCAAGTGACGATGCAGATGACGATGATGATATTCCACTAACGTTTAGGAACCACTGGAGCAGCACTTTTCAGCTCTAAACTCTAAAGTGTAAGAGAACAAAATATGGTCGAGATTTAATCTGTATTGCATAGCCAAAAAGTATTAGACCTGCTTGTTTTATGTATTGTTATTCTATGTCTTGAATGTTTTCACTGTTACATAATTATTATTGACTGTTTGTTAACTTTGATATCTTGTACTTTTCAGCCGATGGTTGCATTAATAAATCACTTACTTACATACTTACTTACTCACTCTTTAACAGAGTGGATGCATGCCCTTTCTGTCATTGAACAAACATCGAAGTGTGATAGCACAGGCAAATTATTATACTACGTAGACACAAGTTCTGACCTCTTGTTCCATGTACAAGTTAACCACATCCTTTGGCAGGCGAATGACATTAGCCACGATCGGTAGATCAATGGTCTTCACGGTGTGCTTCTTCTTCTCCGGCTTTCCCTTCTTCTCAGCTGCAGCATTTTCCTACAACCACCAACACTGAATTAAAAGGGTTAAAAGTCCTGACATGTATATGCCGCCACTTACAGGAAAACCCGAACAGCAGCGGTTTACAATCTGAAGTGGCATACTGACTGGCACTAGCAGCAGGCGGAGCTGCCCTTGCCCAAACAAATGGACTTTGGACCCGCTGTAGCAGCTTGACAGACCCAACTATGCCCCAGTCAGCTGCACTATGGCCTGCCTTCATCCCACAATGTTGTCCACCAACAACTCACTAGTAGCAAGTATTACCATTACTCATTTACCTACCCCGGAGGGATGGAAGGCTGAGTTGGCCTGAGCACCACGAATGCAAATTACCTACTCATTACTGGACAATTCAATCGATCAGTCAGTTAGTCAGTCAAGCAATCAATTAATTGATTAATTCAGATTTTTAGTGGCCTAAGTAGCAAAGACTACCACTAGGTCCACCGGAGATAGCTAATGTCCAGGAAATATCCGAGAAATGAATCCGAAAAGAGGTGGTTTTTCAGTCGCTGGCGGAATGTAGACAACTCAGAAGATGTCACATTGGCCGGTAAAATGACAACACTATATACATGTAAACAGGGCACACTTAACAATGTATCAAACTATCAGGCTAATGGACTGCTAACCCTAACCCTAGTGTGTGATAATGATAATCCATTACCCAACAGTCTGATGCATTGTTAAGTATCACCCACATAAACATTGACTTTGGTATTATCATTATCATGCCATGTGATCAAATTTTCAAATATAACACAATGGTAGTGTTTTCTCCAATCCCAGATAATATGTATTACAGCTAAAATGTACTGAATAACTATTTTAAAATGAGTGAGTGAATGAGCAGTTTCTTAACGGCATATAAGCACAATATAGACTATGCAGTGCCATACTGTATCTATTTTAAAATAACAGGGTAAGTTTGAAACATAAATTCGCAGAACAAATCCACGGACTTCCGCAATTCCATGGCGGATGTGACTCCGTGTGTACCTTGTCTGCAGCATCCGTACTGGCTGGTTCTACGTCAGCAACATCGTTGACGGGCGACGACTCTTTCTGTGTTTCGCCAGTGCCATCCGATGCAGCCTGCTGCTGATCATTATTACCCTCCGCAGTGGCCGCATCCTGCGTCTTTCCATTGCCGCTATCCACATCCATCGGCTCTTGTTCTTCAGCAGCCGGCGGATTTTCCACTTTCTCGGTGATTGTCGCTCCAGACACGTTAAACAGTCCGTTGATGTTGATTCGCACTTTCACCTTCACTTTACTGCTGTCGCCGTTTGCCTGTGGAACAACTCCATTCACCTGGAAAGACCCTACAAACAACAAAGTCCATGAACTTTAAACCACTGACTAATTGCACTGTATGGAACAGCCTGCCCAATCATGTGGTACTATTAATACATTTAAAAACCGTCTAGATAAGTTCTGGTCCGATCAGAAAGTGTTGTATGATTATAACGCTGATCTCCATGGCATCGGAAACTGTAGTTCACTATAATATTGTGTAACAAGTATTTGTGATTCGAAATCTATTTCTGGGATACAGAGGCCTCTCAAGGCCTGCTTCCGTCTTCTCCATGATGATGATGATGAAGATGATGATGGTAAATGACCTATTCGAATCATGTGACATAATTGGCAACGTGAACATAGGTACGTTGGCGCCAGCCCATGTTGACATTTGCATGCTACAACAGCGACCTTATAGGTGATCCGCTCAGAAGCCATCAGCCAGTGGAGACGGCTGAGCAACGGGCTGATTTGGTCGTATCTCGTATACAAGCCTAGCGGATGCATTCACTACCAACTGAAGTTGCTGCAAAAGGTAGGCAGGAATGTCTGTCAAGGTTGCGTTACCGCAATCCAGCCGAGAAAGTACATTGGCTGAAGGACAGGTCTCGACACGGATGAGCAGATACTTAGCAGGTAGCGTAGAATGGTGAAACAGGACACGGTTTCCCAACATGAGACCTCATAGTCATGTCGGAATCTAAATAAATGCAGAGGCCTCAAATGATGGAGTAGAGTTTTACACCTTATCAGGCAACCATTTGCAGTGGTACCAACAACTCAAAACAAATGAGAGAAAATACACCAAAAACACAAACAAAACAATAGCAACTAACCGGCCTTAGGTAAGAAAAACACAAAAAACCCTAAACAAAAACTACAAACCTAAATCTGCAAGCCCAAGTACACCTGTAAGAACTAATACAGGCAACATACAGTGGTCAGTAATAAGCCAGAGAAACCTAGAAAAGCTTCATACCAATAAATGGCTGAGTGATGTGGCTATCATTAGTGGCGTATTTTGCCGTCAGAGTAAACGGTTCACTGCGGTAGAATGTCAGCATCTTAGATAATGGAATAGCATGATACTGACTGAAGATCTCCATATCACTGCAGCCACTGATGCACACAAACAACAACTAAGAAAAATTAACCCTGTAAGGGACAACCTGTTGACAGCAACGATGTTGGAGGCTGTTCCAGCAAGGCCTCCTGCTATCAGGTTTGCAACATTATAGTTCTGTGGTTTATTTCAAACATTCAATGAAAGTCATTTAATCCATTTCTTCTCAGCCTTTAGCACAAATTTATTTATTACTCCAACTACTGACTGCATGTTGACTTTCAGCTTAGGCTTAATTGTCTGTTCCAACTCTGAGATGGTTCTGCCGTTTAAGTACTACCGGTACAATATGATAACTGCATCTGCCTCCAGCAAATCAGACTAAAAGGCACTTCAGTTAAGCAACGGTGAATACTTACCCTTCATCATCCATAGCACCCTGCCAACTCAGACTGATGGGATAAGGCTGAGCATCGGCAATGGAGAAATCACGCACTCGGAAGTTTGGCGACAAAATTGCGCACTGGAACAACAGAAAACAACCAGCAACAGACCAGCTTTCAGTTCAGTACTCAAGAAGATTTTTCATAGACCGTAGGTTGCAAGGGAGCTCATCCCCCTTTAGGCAGTCACACTTAACAATGCATCAGACTATCGGGCTAACGAACTAAGGTTAGGGTTAGGGTTAGTAGTCAGTTAGCCCGACAGTCTGATGCATTGTTAAGTGTGACCCCCTTTAGGCACTCTGAGCCGGTGAGGGTTAAAGCCAATTAAGCTAGCATACATCATAAGCTGCTCAGATGGCCGGCTCAGTTAACAGCCAGCAGCGGGGTCGGTAAATCGAGTACCAGCCTGCATGGCTGGGGTAGGCGGGGCGCGTTCACTTGTGTCGGGTGGCAGGTAACACTGTGTGATCCCATATGGCAAGTGACGTCCCGTAGCTCTGAGATGGGGTTTCCATGAAGAGCTATATCGGCCTTTACCTTTTTTAACCGACCAGATGAGTATGCTAACAGTGCTGATAACAGAGCCTACTGTTATACTGAACTTGCCATTCCATCCCTAGCAGTAGCTGTAACGATCACCTACCCAAAGAGGGTTGGCCAGGCTGAGTTGACCTGGGTCAGGCTGGGTGACTGGTTACATGTTCCGAGGAGCACACTTCCCATGCACTGGTTCACTTTTGCAGTAGGGTGTATCATTTAGCCACAATGCACAGGATGGATAGACAGACAGACAGACAAACATTATCATGCCAACAGATGATCAAACTGTGTGCAGTACAAACAGCTAAATATGACTGTGGCATGTGTATACATTAAACAGCCATTTAACTATTAGATGCAGCATGTTCTGCATTGTTTATATAGTTGAAAGCATTCACACCGACCTGCAAAGCACATCCTCTAGCTACAGCCTCATCAGCATTCAGCGTCGTGCTTGCTTCACGGTCAAATATCTTCTTCACTAACTCCTTCACGGCCGGGATTCGAGATGACCCACCAACTAACTCCACTGAGTAGATATCATCCTTTGATAGCTCTATGCAGACAAATATGCACACAAGATTCTGAGAAACAGACCTTTGAAGAATGTGTGATGACTGCTAATCGCACTTCCAATTCTTGATAAATGTTTGCTCGGGGAGGCATAGTAAAAGATGTCTCACTGTTACAAAACCGAATTAACAAGTTTGTGCGGCTTGGTGGCATAATGGTTTTGGTAACAGACATGAGAGTGGTTGCCGATTCAAGTCCCGGCTTTTCTCTGTCACATACTGACTACGTGTGTGCATAATGACTGCTGCCAATAGGCAAACAACACCGCATATTTCAAAAGATGGTCGATTTTTGCATTTGAAAATGACACACAATGTAAATATAACAATATTGTGAAAAAATACAATCCAAGGATATAACAATCATTTTTATTTTGTTTATAAGCCAAAGTTTAGCAGATCGAAGCAGCGTCATACACTACAATGGCTTTGGCGACTATAACATACTGTACTTAACTTTAAGTATTCTCATCAAATGCTGACTAGCTGCTGCTTACTTGATGACTGAAGTACAGCTCGCATTGAAGCTTCCACACGTCTCAGTAGACTGTCCACCATCTTCTCAAACGTAGCTCGATTCATCTTCGCTGTCACGTCTTTGTCATCCATGAAGCACTCAATGTTCAGTGGAATCTCCTGCGTGTTGGCGCTCATCAACTTCTTGAGCCGTTCGCATTCTGCCAGCAGGCGGAGGTACGCTCGCGGGTTGGAGCGCACGTTTATCCGGTAGCGTTTCTGGAACTCGTCCGCGAAGTGCTCCGCCAACAGCCGATCAAACTGAATGCCACCAAGGTCTGGATCGTGCTGCGTCGCCAGCACCTATAAAAATAACATAACAGAACATAACACAAAGGCAAATTTGAAGAGCACTGTGGTTTCAGACTCAAACCAGGTACAGAGGCAATCTGGTGGGTATGGCTAAACTCATGTGCACTGCTTTAAAACAGGTTTTCAGCTTATGATACACAGACAAGCAGTTTTATGAATGTCATGCAGCGAGTTCCAGACGTTAGGACCCACCACACCAAACACTCGCTTAGCTGTTTCAGTACTGTGTCTGCAACTGCATGACTAACTGATATTAACAGCATGCCAACTGTGCATGCCAGACTGAGTTTATCGGGAGTTCAACTTATGGGTTCTAGACTCTCGTAACAATAACAGCACAGTTAAGAAATGCCACTAAAATTAGGGATGTTAACGAGACTCGCGAGACTCGAGACTCGAAAAAATTTCTCGGTATCGAGATTTACATTTCTCGCCTGCGAGAATTCGAAACTGTGCATTAAAC
>Ga0209788_1000539_pt1 | contig 10268 bp, 6 predicted proteins | sample WorMetLIZISLAND1_2_FD_187415 | JGI IMG/M metagenome (GOLD analysis project Ga0209788, IMG submission 187415) | Marine gutless worms symbiont microbial communities from Max Planck institute for Marine Microbiology, Germany - Olavius clavatus LIZARD... ...
CCATTCTTTCTCCCGTCATTTCCCTTTCGTCTCGTCACTCTTCCCTTAACTCTCCCCTCCCTCCCTCTTTCCTCCCTTTTCCTTCCCTCCCTTCCCTTAGACGTAGGGCCACTGGGTGTGCTGAGGGAGGGCTGTGAGCTCCCCCAGCAGCCGAAATCGAATTTGGTGCATTTAGCCTTAAAAAATATGACATCTGGTGGCAACAATTATAATCATTTTCGTGAGAATCAACTGACAAAATTTAATGCAGTTTTAACAATAAAAGCAAATCGAGACGAAAAAAAATTATTGCTAAGTGAAAAAGCTGGCGCCATTTGACCACTCATAGATGCAAAGCTCATCTAAGTCGTACATTATTGCTTTGGAGATAAGTAAGATTGCATCGGATGTCGCAGTCGCCGTTGTCGGCGACAGTCGCCGTTTTCGGCCACAGTCGCCCTTTTCGTTTTCGCACTTTTCTGCGACAGTCGCAGTTTTCTGCGACAGTGTGGACATATGTGTAATTGTGTATGCATATTGAAAGTCAAAGCGTTTGTGTTGTTCACAAGTCCGACGTCGTTCGCGACTTGCGAACAACACAACAAGCACGGCGACGCGTCGGTCCGACTCCTCGCTATACAATCAATCCACAACAAATCGAAGTAACGGAGTTTGCGCTTATATAGTCGACGAAAACGGCAACTATATCGCCAAAATGGGCGACTGTAGTCGCACTTTGTTGCCTGGAACGGCGTTTACAGTCGCCGTTTTTGACAACCGTACTCGTCATTGTGCACGAGGCTTTAGGCGACGGCGTCCATTCGGGATCATCGTCCAATTTCAAAGTTTTCACAATATCGGCATCTAAAAAGAAGCTCAGCTACCGCAGAGAAACAGCGCGTCAGCTGCCCACACGGAGGGGGGCAATGCCGTCCAACCCACCCCTCCCAACTCCGCCCCCTGTGGCTACACCTATGCATATGGTCGAATCCGAAACCCGCTACAAGCGTACGTCAAGCGTGCAATCCACTAAGCGCACTTTAAGATGAATCGGGTATTCAGGGTCATTCAAGGTCATCCTTATTGGTGCCGGCAGGAATCCAGAACGGTCTGTTGTCGTAATGTGCAATTAACCTTCCTGGCGGTAAAGACGAGCGTTACTCGTCCAGCATTTAGTGTTCCAAAAGCGGTAAGGACCAGCGTGGCTCGTCCGTCCTGTCTTTCTGGATAGGACGTGCGGAGGAGAGGAGGGGCGGGTGATTGTGTCCCATTAGCGCAACGGGAAGCGGACGTTATTTCTGAAACTAACGAAAATACGGCAACGGGAAAACAGCAAATTCGTCCATTTCAACGACCCCACTCAGGTTTGAAGACGTCTCAGCAAGAAACGCCTTCGAATGGTTTACATTGCCAGAAACTATAGTTATTGACTACATTTTTGCCGCTGATAGTATCAGTATATGTCTACATTCACTAGTTTTCACGTAATTATGCTTGAAAGTCAAACCCTCTAGATATAAAAATACTAGAGCGAAAACCGAGTTTACATGAAATAGCCACTCACGGTCATTCTAGGTCATTCATTTTGCAAGCAGTCACAGGCCAACGAGGGGTAGCATATCGTCATCTAATATCGCTAACCTTATCTCTAAAGTTTCCGAAGAAGTAGCTACTCAAACCGCCAAAAAATGCCGTTGTCAACAACCCCACTCTCATTTGACGCCCCTCCAAGAGGAACTCCCGCGAGTATCCGCACATACCTTGTATTTTCAGAAACTAGAGTCATTGGCCTACATTTTTGTCGCTGGATGTGTGGGTCTATCTTCATTCAATTTTGTGCAGTGGCCTCCAAAACACGCATCTTTTCCGCGTCAGAGTGCGTTTTGGCCGTTCAAGGTCATTTAGGGTCATCCGAGGTCGATGTTTTTAGTATCAATCGAAAGTGCGTATATACGACTTCCTATTAGTCGGTCATTGTTAACTATGGTTCTATCGGGGGCGCTGAAAATGCTGGACGTGAAAATGACGGACGTGAAATTGACGGACCAATTTGCAGGGCATGAAATTGCAGGACATGAAAATGCAGGAATGAAATAGCAGGACATAAAAGAGCACACAAGCGGCGAACGTTTGAGGCAGAATAGACTGAGTATAGATTTAGCATTCCATTTCACGCCCCGGCCCTGGCGTCATTTTTGGTCCGTCATTTTCATGTCCTGCAATTTCATGCCCTGCAATTTTGATGGTCCTTCATTTTCACGTCCTGCATTTTCAGTCAACCCGTTCTATCTTGCCCCGTTTCTGAGATACGGCGATTTATTGGCTAAAAATTGCCATTTTTCCTACTCCACTCTCATTCGGCGCCCTCGCTCCCTGTGTTCCCTTTGGAATTTTGCGGCGTAAGGTAACGCTGGGAAAACTAGGGTCATGGGACTATCCTCCAGTGAAGACCCCATGATAGTAGCTTGAGTCGTTTTGACACAGTGCCCTGCAGCGTGTGACGGATTGACAGACGGACGTACGGACGGCAGACGGACGGATTTACTATAGCTAGTACAGCGCTCTGCATAGCAAGCCATGCTGACGCGCTGTAAAAATTAACTCAGGCGGGCAAAAAAAAACAACAGGAGGCAGTTGCTTTGTCTTGCGTCTACGCTTATGATCATGACGACGTGAAAGGACGCCAGTCCCCAGCATTACACTGATAACCTTAAAATAACGCTTTTGGTGCTATTGTGGTCCAATTCTGATGTATTTTTGCCTGTGTTAGGCTACCGGTACTTAAACGGAGCAAAAAAATTCTTGGTCTATTGGGCGGTGGCCCGCTCTAAATACGCCCATGTCGCCGACTGTCGCCAGTGTGGACGAGGCTTGAGAGAGGCCCTCCTTTTGGTCGACGGACCGACGCCGTCAGTGACGGTGTACGTCGGTCAATCGCCCAAGGGGAGAGGGGGCGGAGCCGCCTCGGCCCTCTCTGAATCGGCTAGTGCCGCTGTGAGAGCTTACAATGCATGCACCCTCAGACACATAGCAGGATTTTAGGGGGCTGTTTCGTGGCAAGAAAGGGAAAGGAGCGAGGGATTGGGTTGGGGGAAGGGGACAAGCAGGGAGGGGAAGGAAGGGGAGTGCAATGTCGCCCAGTGAAAATTCCTATACAGTGGCTCCAAATGCATCAAAACCCGTTTTCTGCCGGGGTCCGCCCCGGACCCAGCTGCGGGAGCTTGCAACGCTCCCCAAACCCCTCGTCGGCTGGGGAGGTTCCCCTCCCCATACCCAGGCTTCCTGCCTCAAGGCTTTCGGCGTCTCGATCTCGTCTCCGCACGAACGACGCCTGTGTTCTTAGACATATCGGCCCATGTCGTTAGGGAGGGGGCCCGAATGATTTTCTTGCAGGGGGGCCCGACATTTGAAGTTACGCCACTGGCTTGTGTCCGCCAATTTGAACGTGAACACAGTACACACGTTTATAATTTAGGACGTATTTATTGTTGCGAGTCCTATAAAACAAGAAAGCCGTGCTATTACAGGCAGAACCGTGCGATTCACTGTAAATGTCGATACGTTTCGAATTTTACAATAACTCGATAATGGAACGTTTATGCACGCTAAACACGGCAAGCTTGTCGACGCGGACGCATCTGGCGCCAAAGCCAGCACAAAACGCATTGCACCGTCTGTAGAGGTCATTCAAGGTCACGCATTTTTGGATCATTGAAAAGCCGGCGAGGGACTGCATATTACTGTGTATCACTGTGGGCATTAGAGTGAGAAATTTCGCGACGGAAAGGTCTCTGCATTTACGTTTTCGAGAACCCCACTATCTTTCGGCGCCCCCTGTCTGGGGAATCCCGGCGAATATTCGAATTTTAGAAACGACGCTCCCGCCTTCATTTTCATTGCTGATTGTCTGCGTATAATCTTCATTCGTTTTACCACACGACGCACTAGTGCAAAGCGCGGTATTGAGATTGCATGACGTTCATCCGTCCGTCTGTCTGTGACGTTGGTGGATCAGGACCACATAGATTGGAAATCTTGGAAACTAATTGCAAGGTCAATTAGACCAAGCCCATTTATGCTCTTCTTCGCCCAAAGGCCATCCACGTAATCCCAGAGAAAATGGAGAAATTTTGAGGCGACTAGAGGTTGGATGGGAAAAGTGACGTGCTGGAGCACAAAAGCGGCAATATCTCTGAAACGCGTAAAGATAAATGAAAAAATACTATGCATTGCAGGGCCTATAGGAATTCGAACTCACAACGCTCTTTCGAACCAACGGTACCATCTCCGACCCCCTATGGGCTCCCCTTCCCCAAGATTGGTGGTTCGCAACCTTACCCCAAAACTGCAATCGCTATTATCTCAGGAAAGGGTAAAGCTACACACTTCCAATTTGGCAGGTACAGTCATAAGGTAGGTCCGAACAAAATCCCATTACAAATTTGGGAGAAAAGGGAGCGTGGGCGTATCCAGGGACTGCCCAAATTTTTTGAGTACCCCTATTATCTCAGGAATGGGTAAACCTACGAACTTTAAATTTTATACGCACAGTAATAGAATCGATCGGAACAAAAGCCCATCAAAAATTTCGGCAAAAGTAGCCGTGGGCATACTCAGGGACTCTCGAAATTTTTCGGGGCACCCATATATAGCGCACATCGCGCGGTCATCTTTCCGGCAGCTCAGCTTTCTTGTTTGTGGTGGGCTTTGAAAGTCCAATGCTGTGAGTAAAACAGCTGACACGAAAGCCCAGTTTGACATGAAATAGCCATTCAAGGTCATTCTAGGTCATTCATTTTTGCAGTGCGTCAGCATAGCTTGCTATGCAGATCGCTGTATTAGCTATAGTAAATCCGTCCGTCTGTCTGTCCGTCCGTCCGTCGGTCTCATGCTAACACTGTGTCAAAACGACTCGAGCTACGATCATGCGGTCTCCACTGTAGGATAGCCCCAATGACTCTAGTTTCCTCATGGTTAACTTCAGCGCGAAATTCCAAACGGAACATGGGGAGCGAGGGCGCCGAATGAGAGAGGGGTAGCAAAAATAGGCAATTTTTAGCGAATAAATCGCTGTATCTCAGAAAAGATGCAAGATAGAACCATTGTTACGTGCTTTCGATTGGTACCAAAATCGTCGACCTTGGATGACCCTGAACGACCTTGAACGGCCAAAACGCACTCTGGTGCAGAAAGATGCGCCTTTTGGAGGCCACTGCACAAAATTTAATGAAGACAGAGCCATACATGCAGCGACAAAAATGTAGGCCGATGATTCTAGTTTTTGGAAATATAAGGTATATGCGGATATTCGCAGGGGTTCCTCTTGGCGGGGACCTCAAATGAGAGTTGGGTTGTCGACGAGGACAATTTTTACGATTTGAGTGGCTACTTCTTCAGAAACTGCAGATATAAGGCCAGCAGTATTATAATGGCGATATGCTACCCTTTGTCGGCCTGTGATTGATTGCAAAATGAATGACCTACAATGACCTTGAGTGGCTATTTCATGTAAAACTCGGTTTTCGTTGTAGCAGTTTTAGACTCAGAGGGTTCAACTTTAAAAGATAATTGCGTGAAAAGTAATAATCATAGACCTATACTGTCAGCAGTAGAAATATAGGCCAATGCCTCTAGTTTCAGGCAATATAAATCATTTGTAGATATTCGAAGGCACTTCTTGCTGGGTCGTCGTCAAACTTGAGTGGGGTCGTTGAAATCGACGAATTTGCCGTTTCCCCGTTGCCATATCTTCCTAAGTTTCAGAAATAACGTCGGCATTAACTGCACATTAGGACAACACACCGTTCTGGATTTCTGCCAGCGCCAATAAGGATGACCTTGAATGACCTTGAATGCCCGATTGATCTCAAAGTGCGCTTAGTGGACGGCAGGCTTGATGTACGTTTGTTGCGGGTTTCGGATTCGACCTTACGCATAGGTGTAGCCAGAGTGGGCGGGGGGGGGAGTGCCCTCCATGAGGGCAGCTGACGCGCTGTTTCTCTGCGGTAGATGAGCTTCTTGTGTAATCAATTACAAGCCGGCATCGGGTTGCTAATTAGCCAAAAAAATTATGTCGTCATCGACAACCCCACCGTCATTTGTCGCCCTCTTTCTGGGGAACACCAGCGAATATCCGCATGACATTGTACTTTATATTTCTAAAAACTAGAATCATTGGCCTACAATTTGCCGCTGACATTATGGGCCTACATTGATTCAAATTTTTCTGGTGAGCTCCGTAAAACGAGTTTTCCACAAGAGTGTGTTTCAGCCATTCAAGGTCATCCAATGTTATTGATTTTGGTCTCATTCGAAAGCACGTGTGCAACTTCCTATTAGTCCGTCATAGTAACCTTGGTCCTATCTTGCAGCGTTTCAGAGATATTGCAGGTTTGTTTTGCTCATGACTCCACTCCTGTAGTCCTGTTCCACCGTTATTTTGGGAATGTTCCCGTTGGACCAGATCGCTCACTATGGGGGTCAGCCGAGCATAAACCTTAAGCTAGTCAGCAGCGAAATTATTTTCGAAGTATTCCAACCTATGTGATCACGGTACCTGAACGTCACGGACGGACGGACAGACAGACACATACTGTGGCATAGCCGAGTAGCATAGCGCGGTAAAAAGTGTCCGATAATCCAATATAAGGCAGTTTGAAACCAAACTAGCGGAAGTAGGCATGCACACTTACTGCACAAGAGCCGTGCTATCTCAGGGTGGACCGCGCGATGCCGCTGTAAATTTCGATACGTATCAAATTTTTGACCGCATCGTGCGGTTTCTCTGCCACAGGAAGGCTTTTTCGTTGGTCTTTGTCTGCAGACTGCAGTGAATTATCTGTTAAAAAGTGATAGGCTCTAAGTACTAGAAAGAATCAGTCAGATCACATATTTAACACAGACAGGTACGTCACAAAATCACTCTCAATTACTGCCTTCATCATTAATAGCCGCCAACGTATAGCCTAATGGTAGTAATAAACAGAACGCGTAAAGGTAGCTGTGAGAACGCATGTGTGTTACTGCTCCTTGACAGACAATCACGGTGTACAGCAGGCGCAGAGAACGTGCAGTAAACTGGGACCGTCACGCGATACGCCCCAATGCACGCCAGCTCCGTTAAGTAGGCCTAATGGCCTCACTGGCGACTATAGTCGCCCAATTTGGCGACTGTTGCCAAAACCGGCGACTCTTGCCGAATTCGGCAACAGTCGCCGTTTTCGGCGACAAATTGTCGCCGAAATCGGCGACTATAGTCTCCAGTGTGGACAGGCCATAAGCAGCACGTTGAATTATTTCACTCAGACAGGGCAACAAGATTGAGAAATAGCTATTTAGGTTCGTTCAAGGTCATGCATTTGAGGATCGTAGAAAAGCCGTCGAAGGGCTGTATATCATAAGTAAAAGTAAGTACGTAAGTAAATAAGTAAGCTTCTATGGCGCCTATAAACAGATAAGTCGCTATGCGCCGCAGCCTTGCTCATGTACAGTAGGCCTATGTCCTGTATTCCGAACATAGCCAGTAACAAACGATGAAAATTCAGCGAGGCTTCAGCGCCTTTGATTCGTTTTCGACCTTGGCGCTATATAAATTTATTTACTTACTTACTTACTTACTTACTTACTAATTACTCTGTTCGACAACCCCATTGTTGTTTGACGCCCCTCCATGAGAAAGCCCAACGAATATCCGCATATACCTCATATCTGTAGAAACTAGAATCATTGCCTTCATTTTGCCGCCGACATTTTTGGGTCTATCTTCATTCAAATTTTTCTCGTGGGCTCCATAAAACGATATTTTTAGCAACAGCGCGTTTTGGCCGCTCAAGGTCATCCAAGGTAATTCATTCGGCAAATTCGTCGATTTTAACAACCCCACTCAGGTTTGAAGACGTCCCAGCAAGAAACGCCTTCGAATATCTACAAATGATTTATATTTCCAGAAACCAGAATTATTGAGCTACATTTTTGCCGCTGATAGTATAGGTCTACATTCATTACTTTTCCCGTAATTATGCTTCAAAATTCGAACCCTCTGAATCTAAAACTGCTAGTGCGAAAACCGAGTTTTACGTGAAATAGCCACTCGAGGTCGTTCTAGGTCATTCATTTTGCAATCAGTCCCCAGTCAGTCACAGGCCAACAATGGGTGGCATATCGTCATATAATATTGCTGGCCTTATATCTGAAGTTTCCGAAGAAGTAGCAACCTAAATCGCCAAAAATGCCCGTCGTCGACAACCCCACTCTCATTTGAGGCCCCCGCCAAGAGGAATCCCCACGAATGTCCACATGCACTTTATATTTCCAGAAAATAGAGTCATTGTCCAAGATTTTTTGCCAGCGATAGTGTGAGTCTATCTTCATTCAAATTTTTGCAGTGGGCTCCAAAAGACGTTTCCTTTCTGCAATAGAGTGCGTATCGGCCGTTCAAGGTCATCCAACGTCGATGAATTTTGTACTAATCGAATACTAATACGACTTCCTATTAGTCCGTCATTGTAACTATGGTCCTATCTTGCACCGTTTCTGAGATTCGGCGACTTATTGGCTAAAAATTGCTTACTTTTCCTACCCCCTCTCATTTGGCGCCCCCGCTCCTTATGTTCGCTTTGGAATTTCGCGCTGAAGTTAACCGTGAGAAAACTAGAGTCATGGGGCTATCCTTTAGTGATGACCCCATGATCGTAGGGTGAGTTTTTTGTCACTGATACCGGACTGTGACGGACGGTCGGACAGACTGTCAGACGGAATCTATCATAGCTAATACAGCGCTCTGCAAAGCAAGCAGCAAGCTATACTGGCGCGCTGTAAAAATTGTCCTGTAGGCTTACTTGAAGAAATTTTACTCTCGAGCATTGCACTTAAGGACGTTGTAAACTTCATATACGCATTGCACAGACAACCTGCTTCCTCTAATATATTTAAAATTAATTCTCTTTTCTTTTCTTTTCTTTAGTCCTTTCCTTCCCTCCCTTTAATTTGCAAATTTTAAAATGTTAGTGTTATTTAACATTTTACTGAAAACTGATAATTTCCGATCTATTGGTGAAGGGCCTAGAAATTAATCATTATTGTGATGTAGGGACTTTGGGTGCGCGTGAAATGCTCCTTGCTTGCCCAAAATCCCGCAATGCGGAACACGGGACATATTGCTCTGGTTTCAGCTAAATTCGTTCTAATCTAATAATCTATAAATGTCGGCACCAGTTTCCTCTATTGAGTTGACTGCATTGGTACATTGTACAGCTGTGTATATAAACCGGTTTCGTCCATTAGTTGCGGCTCATTTATTTCCCGTTCATTTCCAGGCAGTGGCATACTGGCATGCACGCTCGCTAGTCACTCTATATTGACACGACCTCATTCTGTGACCTCAAAGTGACCACCGGCGGAGAAGGTGTCAGAGTGAATTAATTTGCAGCACAACTGAGTCTGTCTGTCTGACTTCTAGGTGACGTGCATGTACGTGGCAAGTGACAGAAATCGCGCGCCCAGCGTGCTCTGCAGTACGGTACAGAGGCTGCTAGCAGCTGCCTGGCAGCTGACCTCTGGCCGCTGCTCGGGCGGCAGATATGTATACATAAGTGGCATTGTGGTCAACGCTGCCAGTATCACATTGCACGTGCACCTGGCCGCCTGGTCACTGGCTAACATGACCAGCACATTAATATGCTCTCTCTCTCTCTCTATTAAGGATATTTGGCCAGCACACACACGCGTTGTGTATACACCGTGTTCCATAAAATCGGGACCCATTTTGTTTTCTTTCCATAACTTTTCCAAATGTTGGACAATTTTAACAACAGTAATGTCACTGTGTTCGCTACGAATTTTTCTTACAAGGTTTTTACTTACTGCACTACAAGATCTTGGGCACGCTAAAAGACCAAAATCAAGGACGTCCACGAGCTACGAGATCGCATTCTGGACGAACGGGATAAGCTTGATGAGCGCATCATGGACAAGTCACTGTGCTATTTCTGAAGGGTCGACTCTGCTGGTTGATTAAAAATTCGCGGTTATCTGCTGCAATCCGTAACAGCATTTCAACTACGCTTTACAAAAATATTTAATAAACAAAGATTTCTTGGCAAGCTAGAATATTTCCTAACAAACATTACGGTACAATGGTCGTTGAAATCTGGAAAAATTATAGCAAAACAAGAATACGTTCTGTGGAACGCGGTATCTGTCCCATTGCTGCAGTTTGCACGGTACTGTTCTATTGTCCAGACGTTAAGCCTTAAATATCCGGGTCGCGACCTTGACCTTGAGGTTACATG
>Ga0209788_1000541_pt1 | contig 10236 bp, 7 predicted proteins | sample WorMetLIZISLAND1_2_FD_187415 | JGI IMG/M metagenome (GOLD analysis project Ga0209788, IMG submission 187415) | Marine gutless worms symbiont microbial communities from Max Planck institute for Marine Microbiology, Germany - Olavius clavatus LIZARD... ...
GGTTCGTCCACTACTTAAGAAGGCGGATTTAGACGCCAGTCAGTTGAAGAATTTCAGACCGGTGTCTAACCTGTCTTTCTTATCCAAATTATTGGAACGTGTAGTTCAGGTTAGACTTCAGGTCTTTCTGGACGACAACGACATGTTGCCAGCATCTCAGTCAGCCTACCGTCAGTACCATAGTACCGAGACTGCGGTGCTGAAGATTTACAACGACATGCTCCTTGCAGCCGACAGTGGCCAGGTCTCGGCTCTGTGCTTGCTGGATTTGACGGCGGCAGTCGACACCGTTGAACACTGCACCGCACTGACTACTGCCTAACTTTTATTGTATAGTGATATGTGTCCATGCAGTCTTAGGACTTTATGACATGATAAAGGAAATTCATTCATCATCGTCATCATCATCATCATCTTAATCATACCTTAGCTTGCAGAGGTTACATGTTATTGTATTGACTGATAGTCCTGTAAGCCAGACCAAGCAGTCAGTGTGAACTTTACTTTGCTTGTTACTAAACAGAATGCATTGTATAAATAACAGAAGTTGAGCGTGTTGTCTAAACGTTCTACAGTGGCTTTTTAACATATTATGGTGCAGTTTCTGGCGCATGTGTAGGATTGTGTGCTTCTTGTCTGTTAAGGAAATTTGTTTATTCTAATAAGTGTTTTCATTGACCATTTTTTTGTGATCAATAATGTTATAAAAACTTTGAAATCAGTTTTGCAAGTCAGTCTAATCTGTGTGATTTCCGTGCTTAATTTTTAATGTTTGGAATTTAGACATTGAATTTGTAGATTTTTCGTTGTCTGTTTTTATATTGTATTATTTACATACAGTTTGTTGATGACTGAAATGGGGATGTTGAATGTTATGTTGCGGCAGCGGTGATGAGAGGAGTGAAAAGAAACGTCCAGTCATCATTCACCGTGCCATCCTTGGCTCTGTTGAACGCTTGATTGCCATTCTCTGTGAAAGCTGTGGTGGTAAATGGTATGCATTGTTTTGTGTCCAGTGATCAGAAGTGTGTTTATCGCTGGTACTTTTCTGCGTCTGACTGTGTAAATTACATGCTTTGTTTAAAATAGGTCGGGATATAGTACATTGGCTTAGGTCAGTATTTGTTAACATATGCATCATGAAGCAAAGATGGATTGTGAAGCATGTTGCCAATGGTCAAGAAGTCTGAGAATGCCATAGTACAGAAATCTGCCAGTTTGCTGCCGATGAATAAGAGAGTAGAGTCAATGCAGTCAGAATTATCAAATACAACATCATTGATCGTGCATGTGGAGTGGCTTGTTAAAGTTCCAAACACAATCCAGTCATTCCAATGATTGACTTTTCACCTCTTTAGAGTGGTCACTTAGGAGTTCGTTGTGCCTCTGGGCGTGCTGGTTTCAGTTAAGTCGTTTTCTGCCATTTTACTGCTGTAAAGTCACGCTAAAGTTGTTCAGAGTCTTTGTAGTTGATCTGACGTCATGCTGGTTACGTCTTGTAAGGTTGGTTTGTATCCGGCAACTAGTTTTTTGTCAGTGGATTAGATTGCTCAGTGTGCTGGCACTGACAGAGACCTCGCATGCTGCCTGCGATGACAGTTGTCTGCTATTAGCGACGCCGCCAGATTATGCTGTAGTTGATGTGGCGTGGCGGCGCATCGTGGTTATTTTCTGGAAGTGGAAACACTGGAAGTGCACTACTCTGTCGACACTGACGTCCTGTATGTTCAAGGTTCTCAGCTGCCTCGCTGATGTCCGATAATGGACCAGTTGTCATCGTGACCGTGTATGTCCGAGATCAGATTATTCGATTAGTACTTCAACGAACTGTCGACATTATTGGAGTCACTAGTGGTCTACTCGTGCCATTCTCGTCAGTGGGAATCCGTCAGAGTCAGGTAGACCCAGGTGCCTGTCGCTTGGCCAACATGCTGGTATCATTTGACATGGTGCAGCATGTCTGTGGCCCAACCCAGCACTGTGGAAATACGTTGGATCTTATCATGATGTCTGCCGACTGCAAACTGAACAGGGTCAACATCGAACTGTCTGACTGTTCACTGTTTATAGATCAGGCATCAGTGTTGGAGAAGCACGTGGTGAGGGATCGACCGCACAGAGCTGCATCTAGCACTAGAGAACAGCATGTTGTGTCGACCATCGTCATCCGATGATGCTGTTTGTGACCTACAGCACTGTGCTATGACGGCTAAGCACGTCACAGATGAATTCGCTCTGCAGTTTTCTGAACTAACTGTACCGCAGTGGCGGTCGGTTTTTCGATTAACAACTCCAGTGGTACTCTGGGATGTCGTAAATGCATTAAATAGTTCGGACTGAATGAGCTGGATGAATGATTTGCCATGTTATACAAATGTCACACCTCACACCAATCCTTCTGGGTGCTACTGGCAATTTTGGCAAATACTGTGTGCATTGTAGCATGTATTTTCTCCAAAACTGCATTAGACTGCGGTCAGTGACTGTTAATCTTGGAAACTTGAATGACTAGCAAGTTTGCTAACTCCTTCATCTCATCCATTTCATTAAAACCCAAATCGTGCACCAAGATTTCAGGAGCTCCGTGAATGAGATTTGCCAGATTTGCTTCACCAGTGCCTTTGCCACTGTAAGTGACGTCTTGTCTCTGATCTCTACGGCTATGAGATATTTAGTAAAGTCACAAATAGCGGTTAAAATGTACCGATAGCAATTTACCTTTCTTCGATGTCACATGCGGACCCGTGAGATCGATAATCAATATGCACTTTCTGCATCGGCGCACAGGCTAGTGCTTGCTGCATGTTACCTCTTTTTCCTCTGGGTCCATGTCTATACTGGTTACAGATTTGACATCTAGCCACAAATAATTGGATACCTTCAGCCCAACCTTGCCAATAGGCTATTTGTCTCTGCTCTTCAGTGACTTCTGCACACAAAAATGACCATTGATGACTCCGGCATGGGTGGACTGTAGAAATTTGCCAGGTAAGTGAGTAAGTGACTTATATAGCGCCAAAGTCTCAGAAGAGAATCAGGGTGCAGTGAACGAGGTACTACAACTTGTTGGAACTGAATTGTTGCGTCCTGTCTTTCGTAATTGCAATACAAAATACTGTCAATTAACTGCAATGACTGTCTTTGCACGTAGAGTGCTTGCACATATGCATCTGTGCTGTTCGATTCGAATGTTTGGCACCATATCAGGGCATTCAAGCCAGCTCATAACTTTCCCAATGATCTCATCGTCCCATTGGTTTGCGTGAAGCAATTCCCTTGACAATAGAGATCAACCGGTCGAATCAGAAGTGTTGCTTCCTGGTGAGTACTGACTTCCTGAGTTCAGTCTGCACTTACTGACTAATTCACTTCACTTCTGGCTTTGTTGGTACTGGAATCAGAAGCTGTCTTGGTTTTATTTCGGCCCTGGTGAAGTACCCTAACTGTTTCTGGTGCTGATGGTTTGCTTCCGTCGTCAACAATTGGGCTACTTTTGGGTTCATCTGGGTGCTTGCACTGTCTACAGTGCGGTAGCTCAGGGTCCCTGTCACAAGGGCGACGACTGAGCACGTTGGCATTTCTGTGCTGAACCCCTGGTCTGTGTACAACTTCAGATTTATACTCAGCCAATTTATCAAAGTACCGGGCTGACTGTCGACTGGATCTGGCGTCTTGAGTAAGTAAGTAAGTGCAGCATGATCAGTACAGAGCGTGAACTGATGACTTAACAACAGGTGATGATACTGCTTCAATCCATACATGATAGTAGCCAGTTCCCACCGGGTAGTGCAGTATTGGACTTCTGCTGGTGAGAACGACTTGCTACGACCTTGAGCATGTAAAAATTCAATACGTATCGAAGTTTAGAGAGGCGTGGTGCTTCCTGCGATAGCACGGCTTTCTTGTTGTCAGTGTCTCAAACAGTCTTGAGTCAGCAGCTCAGCTACTTGAATCTTGAGTTGTCATTTTTGAAGCACACTCTGCAGTCGCTGAGTCTCATGTGGTTTGCCATGCGCTCAGCGACTGCTGTTTGCCATCAGCTCTGCTGTTGAAAACATACATTTGACTAAATTTCTCCGTGGTAATATTCCCCATAGTGATGGCAGTGAATGTAGGTTAATGCCCCAGGCATGAAAGACACCCACATGATGTGCTTATGGTTTGATTGCTGCCTATTTTTCTTCTGTTGATAATTCGCACTTCTCATAATTATCAGCAGTAAGTATGTTGCATTCAGACATCGCATTTGCACAGCTGAATTTTAGATAGATTTTTGCAGTGGCTAAATCTTTTTTTTTATTCAGATGTTATCAGCTAATGCAGAACTTTTTTTAGCAGATTTCTGGCGGATATGGCATTTGGTAGCATCTAGAGGCTCTGGGATCAGAGGTATGAGCGTCTGAAAAACTTGGTTTTTGGTAGTTTGAAATTACGGTTCTATTTTATCCATTTGTGGAGCAAAGTTCAGTGAATTAAGTAAACATGTGCAGAAGTGATCCTAGTTTACAATGCCCTTTTCCGATTGACGATATCTGGCAGTCCGATGAAATCGCAAAGTTTTCCCAAACCAAGTGGAAAATATGCCCAATTTTTGGGGGAGTGGGGTCGAATTTCTAACCACTTTTATAAATCTGGGTCACCATTGAACATGTGCCAGATTTTGGTAAGGATTGGCCAAGTGACTGTCGAGATTAGGCGATGAAAAAATAGACACTAGCAGCAAAACAAGCCTGCTCGGCCAGCTGGTGTGGTCAGTGTTAATTATCCCGTGAGTGAGAAGTTTCTTAATGGCACATCAGCGCAGTATAGGCTATGCAGTGCCATAGTATTAAAAGTTAATTATCCAGCATTGTAGTATACAATTTACATACTTACTATACTTTTCGGCGGCACTCACCAAGTGTGTAATGTCACTCATCATCATAAGTAGTTGCAGACATATAGCTGGGATTATCGTAGCTGGGATTATCACTTTGGAGAATGCTGCTGAAATTTACGGGGACAGATGTGGATTTTAGCACCTTCTAAATTGAAAGTGTCACAAAATGCAAAAAATTGACAGTACATGTATTTTACGTTATTGTTATGCAAAGTACAACTAGGAGCACTATAGTGTGTCTGTTACGGAACAGCAGACACTAGGGTATTTAATAATGACGGTGACAGATGGTCACCAGAAAAGATTACAATTAAAACAGATTAAAATGGGCACAGTATTCACTTAGTCTGAGGCAATGCCCACTTTGTCACCTTAAATTGAATGGACTTTTGACGTCATTGCTGAGTAAAGAATAATAATTATTCATCAGGCTATTCACTAGGCCGGTTTTTATTAACAAAGTATTATGTTGACCACCACTTAAGTGGTTTAAGCAAACTCTACTGAGTTTTAAGACAAGAACAGATTTGTCACTTTCGTCAGATGCCCAAAAGTTCAAAGGCTTTCAGTATCAATGGACAAAGCCGTGACCAGGAGTTGCCAACTCTGTCCCTGAACTCCTGTTATGTGCCCTGGTCACACTTAGCCGACTTGGAGGCCGACTTCTCCCGACCTTCCTGGTCATGAAAGGTCTTGTAAAGTCTGTGGGAAAAAAAGGTTAAAGGTCTCGACATTTATATACCGCCACTTACAGGGAAACCCTGACCAGCAGCGGTTTACAACTCAAAGTGGCATACTGACCGGCAATGACAGAAGTGGCGCAGCGCAAGTAGCGACTGCCCATTGCCCGAATGAACGGACTTTGGACCCCGCAGTCAGGAAAGGGCGGTGGCTGGTCTGGTAAGGTCCTGAGAGGTCGGTGAACTCGGTCAAGGTGTTCCCGACTATTTCGAACTGTTCAAAGCAGTCAGGAGTGATTGGGAATAAAAGATGGTCGTGTGTGGGACGTTACGAGGTCTTACAAAGTTCGTTTGGTGGTTGTTCGATAGTCGTGAACACATCGGCGGAAGTCGTGCGTGGTCAGGAAATATTTTGGGACGGCCAAGGTAGCCGACCTCCTAACGACTCCCTAACGACATACTAACGCCTTGTGACACCTACTGACACCAACGACCTTCCACGTCATAGTGCAAGCTTTCCGGTCCTCTCTGTGACTTCACAACGACCACTCACGACCTTTGCACGCCTCCACTACGGCTGTTGGCCATTGGCTGTAAATACCAGGCATTTTGTGTTGCTTGTAATTTGACGTGTGATCTCTACAACTTCAGCATGGATGATGTTAGAAGTCTGGAACTTTTGCATTACTATGTAGCACTGGGTGCAGACGCTTATAGAAAATGATACAGTCATGGCACAGCTGAGTGATGACAGAAAAAAGGGTGAACGCATCTTTCCTCGTGAATACTACTACTACTTGAAATACTAGAAATTACTACAACGTCTAGACGGTCGTGCTGACGTCATGGTAGACTTTATAATAGACGGGATAATCATTAGTAGGTCGATAGCAGGTCGGGAATACGGCAGGAAAAGACGTCAACAGGTCGGGAATAGGCGTTAGTAGGTCCATAGTTGGTTGGGAGTGGTTGGGAAAGATCGTTGGCAAGGCGGCATATGTCGGGTATCTAGTCGGTTTAAAGACGGCGCTGGAGCAAGAAGAATGCAGGAATGGTCATTAGAATGTCGGGAGCGGTCCCGTCCTCTCCAGACTAACGGGACTTCAGGGCGGCCAAGTGTGACCTGGGCAATAGACTTGCACTCCCCTGCTTGCCATACCCCCATTTTTACCACGCGATGCTATGCAGAGCATGGTTATGAGATTGCATGCCGTCCGTCTGTCTGTCCGTCCGTCTGTCTGTAACGATCATGTACTGGGATCACATAGATTGGAATTCTTCGAAAATAACTTCACAGCCAAATAGCTTAAGGCCCCTGCGCTCGCTGACCCCAACATGGGTGATCTGGTGCATCTGGAACAACCCCAAAATTAGGGTTGAATAGGTGTGGGGTCAGGAGCACATAAAACGTGTCGTAGCTCCGAAACGGATCCGCGGACGGTCGATCGCGTCCGCAAACAACAACTAATGAGCATAAGTGACTAATACTATTTAATCCAAAATTTATGATATGTAGGCCTACATATCATGAATTCGAATTCATGATATAATGATTTCTTTATCCTGCGTGATGCTATGCACAGCGCAGTATTGACTCAGTATAGCATCTGTCTGTCTGTCTGTCTCTGTCTGTGACGCACTTCAGGTACCGGTACCGTGCTCACATAGGTTGGAATTCTTCGAAAATTATTTCATGGCCGAATAGCTTAAGGCTTATGTGCTGGCTGACCCCAACGTGGGCGATCTGGTGCAACGGGAACACCCCAAAATTACGGTAGAATAGAGGTGGGGCCAGGAACACATAAAAGCCGTCATATCTCCGAAATGGTGCAAGATAGAACCGAGGTTACTATTACGGACTAACAGGAAGTCACATACGCGCTTTCGATTGGCACCAAAATCAATGACCTCGGATGACCTTGCACGGCCGAAACGTCACCCTTGCAGAAATAAACAAAATTTCCAAAGCTTAAATTCGTTCAGAATCAAATTCGTGCAACGTATAGTGGCCGTAAGCGAGAGCAAAATTAGGATGAATAACTTATATATAGGGTGCATCGCGCGGTCATCCTTGCGACAGCAAGGCTTTCTTGTTATATTGCTTCTGACACCACTGACCCACCATTGTCGTAAAACCTTCAATTGTCTGTGCAACTTTCTTCCACGCTTGGTCTGCTGATATGCAATTTTTACACTGTGTCAGCATAGCTTGCTGTGCAGAGCGCTGTACTAGCTATAGTAAATCCGTCCGTCCGTCTGTCTGTCTGTCTGTCACACACTGGCACTGTGTCAATATGACTCGTGCTACGATCATGGGGTCTTCAGTGGAGGACAGTCCCATGACTGTAGTTTCCACATAGGGAGCAGGGGCGCCAAAAGAGAGAGGGGTACGAAAAATAGGCAATTTTTAGCCAATAAGTCACCCTATCTTAGAAACGGTGCAAGATAGGACCATAGTCACAGTGATGGACTAATATTAAGTCGCTTTCGATTGATACCAAAATCATCGACCTTGGATGACCCTAAACGACCTTGAACGGCCAAAGCACACTCCTGCAGAAAAAATGCGTCTTTTGGAGCCCACTGCACAAATCTGAATAAAGATACCCATACTACCTGCAACAAAAATGTAGGCCAATGGCTTCTAGTTTCTGGAAATATAAGGTGCAAGCGAACATTCGCGGGGGTTCCTCTTGGCGGGAGCATCAAATGAGAGTGGGGTTGTCGACAACTGCAATTTTTGGCGATTTGAATGTCTATTTCTTCGGAAACTTCAGATATAAGGTCAGCAATATTATATGGCGATATGCTACCCCTTGTCAGCCTGTGATTGATTGCAAAATGAATGACCTAGAATGACCTTGAGTGGCTATATCATGTAAAACTCGGTTTTCGTACTAGGAGTTTTAGACTGAGAGGGTTCAACTTTTAAAGATAATTGCGTGATAAGTAATAAACGTAGATCAATACTATCACTGGCAGAAATATAGGTCAGTGCCTCTAGTTTCTGGCAATATAAATCATTTGTAGATATTCGAAGGCGTTTCTTGCCGGGGCGTTGTTGCTAAAATCGACGAATTTGCCGTTTTCCCGTTTCCATATCTTCGTGCGTTTCAGAAATAACGTCGGCATTAATTGCACATTAGGACCACACACCGTTCTGGATTTCTGCCGTCACCAACAAGGATGACCTTGAATGCCCGATTCAACTTAACGTGTGTATGTTGCACGGTCTGTTAGCTGATAGTGTCGATACGAGTTTAGCGTCTGTTATATAGTTGTACAACAGATGCGGTGTTCAGTGAAGTGCACGATCAGTGTAGCTGATGTGCTGTCTCTCTGCGGTGGCTAAGCTTGTTGTTATAATTTTCATTTTCATTCTTGTTCATTTTACTTACGTGTGCGAGCAAATGACCATGAGTACTCCCGCGAGCATTTTTCGCGAGTACTCGCTTCTCACACTCGCGTCAGTGTGAATACGAGATGGTTTACTCGCAGAGAGTACTCACGTCACATCAGTGTGAATCTGTGATGTATAATCAGTGATTATAACGTAACATTTGTGTGTGTTTTGTAGGCCGTTCTGGTTGTCACCGCGACAAGCCGTGGTTATTCCGGTTGCACCAGTGTTTGATGCTTATGCCCTAAAGGTGTCTATGTCTGTTTTTTTACACGTTTATAATTTTTTTATGAAGTGTGTTTATGATTGTAATTATTGCTTTGATAATCATTGACTGTTTCTATGACTAGTTTGGATGATTTTCAGGTACGAGATGAATTATACACTGCGGGATTTATGTGTGATGCTGACGTCGATGATAGTGATACAATGAACAAGAAAATCCGCAATGCACAACTTGCACAATACAACTTTATACTGGGTGTGTTTGTAACTGTTTCTCTTGAAGGGTCTTATGTGAAGTGTTTAAAAGTGTTGTAAAAGAAAGTTATATTTAGGCTGTTACTTTGAAATATTTAGTCTGTTATTGAGGACATACAGATAAAAATAAAGTTTAAGTGCAGTGAATGATCAGCATGGAATTATTGTCACAGAATTGTTGAATGTAATTAATGAATTAAAAATGTTTAATTCTTAGACTGAGTTGGCTGGAAGCAACTTTCACCGCAGAGTAGCCCAATCCATCTAGTTTTTGCAGTATAAGTTTCATCCAGAAATTCTGACTGGTTCCCCCTGAGTGGGGGCATCAAACAAGGTTGGGGTGGGGAAAACAAGCTATTTTCTATCTTTATGCATTGACATCTGGAAAACAGTGCAAGATATGACCAAAGTTACTACTAATGACTAATAGGAAGTTGCATATGTGCTTTCAATTGGCACCAAGGTCGATGACCTTGAACTTCACATTTTTGGCAGGCAACAACAGCTAAATGAATGAAGCTAGACCCGCATTGTCAGCGACGGAATTGTTGCACACTGAAAGTACTTTTCAATGATGTATAGATTACGTTGATATTGTTGGGCTGTCGCATGCTTACCTTTGTGTTAGCTAGGCTTTTTTGTTTGCTTTTGACATGTGAGGACATGCAATAAAGTGTCATCCATTGCTGTTTTGCTACACGTTGTTGTTGTTGTTGTTGTTGTTGTTGTTGTTGTTGTTGTTGTTGTTGTTGTTGTTGTTGTTGTTGTTGTTGTTGTTGTTGTTGTTGTTGTTGTTG
>Ga0209788_1000543_pt1 | contig 10220 bp, 4 predicted proteins | sample WorMetLIZISLAND1_2_FD_187415 | JGI IMG/M metagenome (GOLD analysis project Ga0209788, IMG submission 187415) | Marine gutless worms symbiont microbial communities from Max Planck institute for Marine Microbiology, Germany - Olavius clavatus LIZARD... ...
TTCCGGTTGGATCAAATTCAAGATGGCGGCCGGCGGCCATCTTGGAAAACTTCAAACGGCCATATCTCATCAATGCATTATCCGATTCACTGTATGTATGTACGCAAACCATACTTTGTCCTCGGCTCTAATCTATAATGATGGAGATTCGAAACTTATTTCATGAGGGAGGGTCACCAGCCGACCTTCGACATAAAGAGGAAGAACGAAAAAGACCTTGAGAAATAGCCGAGAAAAAAGCGCGCGAGGAGTATACATTAGATTGGTCACAATCTAAAGTATTTCTTGTAAAAATTAAACTCGCTCTGGTGAGTCATAACACGAAATTGGAAAACTTCCTTGACTTGCCAGCCTATGAACAAAATTAATTGATGTCAATGTCCTCACCACTGTCAGTCTAAACCTCCACTGCCCATTCTTCCCACTCCACAGTAGCCTCAGAATAATCAGCTGCACAGATCTTGTTCATTATTTTTTTACAGTGTTGTGTGATTTCAAAAGAAATCTGGTTACTACGACATGCAAAAACGAATTTTAACAAATTTTAAAAATTTGGTAAAAATACGTGAGTTTTTAATGAATTGTAAATGGTAAGTCATGAATTATCAATCTGTGACTGTGGGTGAGTAAAGCGACATACTGAGAGCTAAGCTGGCAATGGCGGCAGTAAGAATACTGCTGGTACACAACAGAAGACCATGCTTCACACTGAACTTCCATTGTGGAACCCAGCTCAGCAGCATTGCAAACACAGCAGCAAGATGACCCACCACCAGCGCTTGAGCCTGCATCAGCACATAACATCAGCTACACTACATAAATACAAGCATTCACAGGGAAATGACCAAAACGGTCCGTAATCCAAGTCCAAAATGACCCAAGGGTCGGTCAAAAATGGCCCACAGAATTTTTACCGCGCGATGCTAGCGCAGAGCGTGGTGATGCGACAGTAAGTCGTCCGTCTGTCTGTCTGTAACGTTTAGGTACCATGATCACATAGGTTCGAATTCTTCGAAAATAATTTCACGGCCGAATAGCTTAAGGCCCATGGGCTCGTTGACGTCCAACATGGGCGATCTGATGCAACGGGAACACCCGAAAATTAGGGTTGAATAGGGGTGGGGTCAGGAGCACATAAAACGTGCTGTAGGTCCGAAACGGTGCAAGATAGGACCAAGGTTACTATTACAGACTAATAGGAAATCGCATATGCGCTTTCAATTGGCACCAAATCGAAATAGAAGTCTTGCGGCGTCCACCAGAAAAATTTGAACAAAGATAGACACAAACTGTCAGTGGCAAAATGTAGATCAATGAATATGCGTGTGGATGCCTTAAGGATCGGCCGTCAAAGGACATTTCGGACGAGAAGGCCGGAATTTCGTTAATTTGTTGCTTACTTGCGTTTGACGTCATATCGCATTGTTTACTCTTTACAAAGCCGGCCATGCCGGGCATTAAATGTTATTTCGTGAATTATTTAGCACGCGAATGCGAACAAACAGTGCGTCATATTTTGTATTCACATTGCGTACACACTATGTTCATTTTGGAAAACATTTTTAGTGTTGTCGTTCCTCGTGGTGGTGGGTACTGTCATCCAGTGCTGGGTCAATCAATAATATCGATAATAATACAATATCGGCAATACCGATAATATCTGTGATACCAGTATTTCGTCTGTTTTACCGTGCGATATACTATAGTGCAAAGCACAGTCTTGCAATTGCATGTCGTCCGTCTGTCGGTCTGTCCGTCCATCCGTCCGTCTGTAACGTTGGTGGATCACCAGCATCACGATACACGATCACATACCGTAGGTTGGAAATCTTGGAATAATAATAATTGCACGGACAATTAGCACAACACCTTCGCTCTTCGTAGCCTAAAGGTCATCCACCTAGTCCCAGGGAAACATGGCTAAAAATTTGAAGAGACTGAGGCGGTGCGGAGAAAAGTGGAGCACAAAAGCGGCAATATCTCTGTAATGCGTAAAGATAGAGAAAAAGTTACTATGGAGGGCCTATAGGAATGCTCTTACGGATGGTACCATTCCTGACCACCTATGCCCCCTTTTCCCTAGATTGGAGGGCGCCCAAAACTCCAGTTGCTATTAGCTCAAGAGCGGGTAAATTTATGGACTTTAATTTTGGCCGATACATAATACATTAGCAGTTTACATACAAACGAAACCTCATTAAAAATTTGGGAGAAAAGGGTGCATGGGCGTATCCAGGGACTGCTCAATTTTTTGGGTACCCCCTATTATCTCAGGAACGGGTGAAGCTATGAACATCAAATTTTGTATGCATATTCAGAGGATCGATCAGATTATCGGAACAAAAGTCCATTAAAAATGTCCGGAAAAGTAGCCGTCGGTGTAGTCAGGGACTCTCGAAAATTTTCAGGGCAGCAATATATAGGGCGCATCGTGCGGTCGTCTTTGCGATAGCACAGCTTTCTTGTTACACTTTGAATTGACCCCAGGCATTGACGACTGACTGACTGTCGTATTAACTGAAGCAGATTCCGCGACCAGAACTAGAAATAAAACATATTCCAGCCAGCAGTCAGAGGGCTAATTGGAAGTGTAGTTCGAAGTAGTGAGACTTCAGTTTTCATTTGAACTGGCAGACATTTGTGGCTGATTGCACGGACTGAGGGCAATGCCGTGATCGCTCCATACTTTCAGGTCCAGTTAGGCCTATTGAAAAGGCTCAACTGCCAAACTATCCTGAAGTGCAGAGTGACCAAGACAGATTTTATGAGTGTTTGTGCGGAAAAAGGATAAACAGTAACTAGCAAGGCTGGAAAACTAGTTTGAAAAACATGTTTTTAGGTTTTTAAGAAAAAAGTCCACTTTTTTATTTTTAGCTTTTTTTATTTCTTGTGCAATTTCCTATTTTAATTGTCTTCTGTGAGTTTTGCTATAATTCACAGAGAATGGTGTGACAGGGAGAATAGTGAATAGAATGTTCATCCTCCATCGTAATTTTGCGTCTGGTCTTATTTGCACACTAAACCTAAAAAACATTTTTTAAACATGAAACTGATAAACTTATTCCAAAAACTTAGGTTTATTTCCAGCTCTGGTAGCCAGGTATGAAGTAGTTGATGGGGGAGTACGAGTACCTGAGTAAGAGCCATGTTTCCACCAATCATCTTCCATCTCTCAGTGGGCGTGTCCATGTTGCCGAGATTCGCCTGAATACAGCACAGAACAAAGCACCACACGATGTAGCTTATTTAAACAAGTGAGGCTCAGCTGACGCGTGAGTAAGAGCGCTGCTGTGACTGTACAGTAGCAACATCTCTCTACCAAATAATGCTTAAATCTGTTTCTACCTCAGCCTGATTTGATGGCCTCGCTCGAAGCGCAGGAGACATAGCTACACTTCATCACTGATCACAAATTACTTCTCACAAACTGTTAACTTCACAGGTCTCAGCAAGTCCACATCGCCCGGTGCCACTGCTAAATCTTGTCTGTATGTCGGATTTATCAGCAACTTTCAGCTCATTCCAGCCACTTCCTCCAGTGATCAGATGAGTGGCGTGCTTAGGGGTGTTATCCCGTTGAAAGATGACGCCTTGTTGTAGCCGAGGTGGTCGCTTTCTATGCATAATTGATCACACAGCCAACAGCTGTACTTGTTAGCATTCAGAGTACATGTAACAGGTCCGGGGCACCACGTGGTTGTAGCAGCAGCAGCAGCCTTAGCACTTGAGTAATTTTTATCATTTATTTATGTCATGCAGCGCCAAGTTGCAGACAGTAACTGAAAATAACCTCAAAGAAACGGAATACTTGACGACAAGTAACGAACCGTTATTCTGTGACTGTGATTGAATTGCAATAGTCCAATCCATTTTAATCAATCGGCCAACGGGATATGCCAGCCTCGCGGCCAAGTCGTTTTATCAGCCGTCAGTCAGGGCGCCGTCAATTGTCAAAGCCAATTTCCGCCAAGCCGTCACATTCCACGCCACGTGCTCGACCCCATACCGTCACTGTGCAATCACTATGTAATCAGCGTCGCTGTATTATTGCCAGGTTTTCCCCATCAATCACAGTTAATTAACTACTATACAGGACACCTGTAGCCGAATGTAATAACAACTATTACAAGACATTGGACATAGATGCACTGGTGCCGGTTCGTAGCGGGGCACTCAGCCGCGTGCATTAGACGAAACTCAATGTCCTCACGTGAACTGATTGATTTAGTTACCTGCAAGGCTGCAAGTTACGGACTTGAGGCGCATATATACAATGTACTTGCCATTAGGTAATTACAGGCATGAGCAGCTCTTTTGGAACACGAACTGATCTCAGCCTGTTCTTGTTCTTGTTTTGGTGCGACAGTCTTCAAAAACTGCCTATAAGGCTCTATCGTTTCTGATCTCATCGGGATGAAATGTGACAGGAATGTATCTTCTCTCAAATACAGATCGACTGATGTATAGTCGGCACTGTCGGATTTTCGATTTGACGTCACACTTTCAAGATGGCGGCCACGACGTCATTTCACGCAGAAAAGTGATGCCACCTTATGAGTGAACATGAAGGGTCTGGCCGGTGTCGCAAAATGAAATCGCCCCCCGAAAAACCGCCCCCGGCGAAAAACATGTGCGCCCCCCGGCGGAATTTGCCGCGATAAAGTCCGCCGGGGGGGGCGAACCTGTTTTTCGCCCACCCCGGAAAAAATTCGCCGGGGGGCGAAAATTTTTAAATGTGCAGTAAGTAAAAGGAGTGGTCAGCACGCTACTTCTGACTTCTTATGGCACCAACTGCAGACCTGCGTGTTATTCTTGACATATTTTCTTGACTCATTTTCCTACGATACTGTTGTTCTTTTTTAAAATAAACTCTGGTATGAACTATCTGGTGTGCCTAATTCTTTTTTAAAATAAACTCTGGTATGAACTATCTGGTGTGCCTAATGTCTACATATGTGCGTTGCGTCTTTGACGCCGTCTGCGTGTTTTTAGTAAGTGTATAAAGCTTGATATTCATCTTCAATTCACCAGTGATGGTAGCAGGAAAGAAATATATAGAAAAATATGCTTTTAGTATTATTTTATTATTTTCAGAACCTGCTGGCTCGTGCATAACAATGAAGGGCAATATTATAAAGCTTAAATTGTGGCGCAGAATACAATGTACTGTCTACGGCTATATTTTGACCTTAACCTGCGTTATGTTTACAGAGGCACAGATTATGATATTGTTCACTTTAATGTAGTAGGCTAATATTGCTGCAAACACTGCGTTAATTGCACGACGAAGCACGGTTACGACATGAAACAAGACCGCGCATTGGATTACGTAATACGGCTCTGCTGGCGGCTGACGGTGACATCGACGGCATAATGTCGTGTCGCCTTTCAGCATCATCAAACATCGACAGCAACCCGCATGTTTTATTGAACAAACAGCTTATGCGAATTTCTTGCACGCAGTTACACGTACTCAAATGTACATAGTTGTAGGTGGCACATTGCTTGCCTTGACAACATTGCACAATACTGCCAAAGAGTATAACGTAGTTCATTTTGCAACTGTGAAATGTACACATTTCTAACGTTTTCGCCTTCTTTAAATTTTTTTCCATGTCAAACAGGTGCCTAAGCTGGAGCATTATACTTAGTTAATTATTTAACTACTTCTGTTCAGGGGGCGATGTTTTCCCAGGGGGCGATTCTGTTTTCTGAGGTGGGGCGATTTTTTCCTAGCGGGGGCGACATTATCGCCGTAAACTTCGCCCCCACGGCGATTCTATTTTAACGGAGCGGCGACAATCGCAGGGGGGCGATCCTATTTTACGACACCGGCGCCTATGCAGCAGAGTTCTGCCAGTTCCTGATCCGTAATTGTTTGTAATTCTGTTCGTATTTGCTTATGTTGAGCACTGTGCCCAATATCAAGTGTCTGTCACTGTTAAACTTGTGGTATGCACTAATGTTAGGCCTATCCACTAATATAGCGTTCAGACGGAAAATTGCAGAACTCCACAGGTTACAGAAATATGCCAAAAATCACAAAAGTATAGTTGCAAAATGTCTGTATTAAACAAAAATAAACTAGTTTAACTTTGCAACTTTTGGAAAGTTCACCATCAGGCTCAAAATATTTCGGGGGATAAACTTCCCAATATAGCCTAGCGGCCGCGCGGCTGAGGCCTTGAGTGCGTGACCACACGACGGCAGAGAGCAGCGGTCAAGCGACATGAAAGAAACGCAATAGAATAGACGGCAAGTCTTTGATGTGCATGAGGCCTGATGAACAGCGATCAGAAACTAAGCTACCTGAAATAAACGGCTTGTGGGCCTCAGCGTGACGTCACGCCCACACCGACACGCGTTGCCATGGATACCAGCAGCAGGTTACAGCAACCAATCCGCTTATTATACAGCCTCCCACCCACTAGCCGGCCGCATTACCTATTGCCTTCAGTCTGTCCGTCAGGCTACACCACCCTTGTGACATAGATTGGCTAGCTGACAGCTGTTATGGACAAAAAGTGACTTTTAACTACCGATTTCTACTTTTAGCCGCACGCAGTACGATCGGCTATTGGCAACATAATGTCGTCCGTCCGTCCGTCAAACTCACTGCACTGCGGCAAACTGATACATCGTACAGTAAAAGTGTCTTAGCAAGTGAACAGGAAGTGCCCTCCTAGAAACACGTCGGTACATCTTTAAACCCCATCATACTCTGTTGTTCTTGAACCAGAGACGTGGTGCCATCTGGCATATAAATTAAAAACACACTGTGAACAAGCAAACTGCCAAAATTTTCATGTCTGGAACAGCATATGGGTTCAGCATGCTGACCACGGCTATTCCACAGAGTGCAACTGACTATTTCAGAGATAGCTGGGCTTCTTGTAATCTATATTTTCCACGTTTCGTAGCGGTCTCTGGCTGGGGTTAAGGCGATGTGTGTTCACTTGTGTCAGGTGGCCGGTAACACTGTGTGATCCCATATAGCGAGTGCCATCCTGTAGCTCTGAGATGGAGTTTCATTAAGAGCTCTACTCTTCTTATCTTAACAATTAACAGAGTAAAGAGATGACAATAAGTCTAAATATTTTATTTATGGGCTCGCCGACAATTTTACTGGGGGGGGGTTAAAAGTTCTTTCACCAGCCCAATAAACGAAAGCTGCATGGTATTTAAATAATGGCCCATGGCCTCAACGACGGAAGAGACGATAGACACCCAGACCTCGTATGGATTCAGTTTACATGTGTCCGTCAATACTACCATACAGTCCATACTTAAAAGGTTGCTTCTAATTATTACACACGATAATTTGTTTTGCTTACTGCACATATATACCGCGCACACAAATCATTACCAGGAGTTCGTTGATCTCAACATAACCAGGACTGTATTTGTTGGGGGGGGGAATTAGGGGGTCTAAAGCCCCGCGTGAAATGGTTGACTCCTTAATGAGCCTGACAACAGCTGGTAGGAGTTGAGTTGATTACATCTGACGTATGCATACTACCGTGTTTTAGCTTAATTTTTCGTACGGGAGATGAGGCGCCCAGAGCTGCCGTCTGCCCACTGACACTCCAAACAGAAAAAGATTAACTGAACCGCAAACATTGTCATGAAAAACGCTACACCTAACATTAGTTGGCACAAGGCAATAAAGCAGAATTTACACGCAAACTACGATACATGAGTTCAATGCCCATGTACGTCTAATGCCTGCTTCACTCTCTTCTGTCAGGTGCTTGGATACAATGCTGACTGACGTACTTCTTGCCAGTGTGATTTCAGTTGTGAAATATTTTTCAGTTTCAGTTTCAGTTTCGTTTTCCACTGTTTTTTTCGGTTTCTGTTTCGTTTCAGTTTTTTTTAAATTTTTCCGTTAACGGATATTTCCGTTTCCGTTATGATAAATCACACTGCTTCTTGCAGACTTTCTCCCTATGATATCGTCTACCCATTCTTTGTGTGGGCATCCTCTCTTGTCATTCCCATCCATCATCCTAAAGACCAGTGTCTAATTTCCTCAGACATACGACATTGTGCCCGAAGAGCTGTAATTTTCTCTCAATTACACTTTGCAGTAGAGTGCACTTACGATGCTGGTCGATTTTCTCGTACAATTCTTGGTTAGTCATTTTCCGGGTCCAACTAACTCCGTGGCTGCTAGATGTGTTTTCACACTTCATCAAAATGAACGTCCCTATAACTTCTACTCGCATATGAATATGATACTACGGGTGTCGATAGATCGTTGCGTGAACAGATGAGCGCTATTTCACGGCAGTACGTACATCTGCATGTCAACTCGATGAAACTAATGCATATCAACTTCCTTACAGCAATCGAGTCACCTGCAGCGGCGCTTTCACCGGTGCCGTGGGTCGAAATTACATTACCGCTTCACGCGCAGTGGACACGTGGACATGGATCAGACAGCCAGAACGAATTTGGACGAAAGGCCACAGGGTAAAAGGCCACAGTAGCGTAGATGCAACACAGACATATATAGCATACAAAGCATCAGCCCTAGCAAATAATGTTCAACTAAATACTAAATAGTAAATACCTCTCACATATACAGCGAAAAAATTATAATAGCTAAAATGACAAACGTCGAAATAACAATTTTATACCACAGAGGCCAAATACTTTCACAACAAATGCGAATGTACTACAGATCAGGAACTGTCCACACCGTTGCATAGGCAGGGAGGCGCTACGTGTTAACTCGCCAGGTGGCAGCAATTTTCACTGTGAAATGATGTCATGGCCGCCATCTTGAGAGTGTGACGTCAAATCGAAAACGAGACTGTCAATCGACGCGACGTGAAGAACATTCCTGACAATTTGAAACGACGTCATTTCATGCAGAAAAGTGCTGCCATCTGGTGAGAGCATGCAGCAGAGTCTGCCCTGCAGCCGCTGCATCTGCCGACTACCCTCTAGCAATTATGTCTACAGAGCACATTCGTACTTGTTTTAGCATCAGACTGCGTGAGACATAAGTGACTAAACTGGACTGAAAATCTGAAATGAAGGTATCGTAGACCTCTAAAATAAATTCAAGACGTCTACGGAACGTATAGATACATAACAGCGTACAGTCGTTTAACCTGCGTGGAGAGCCTTGACGCAAGAGTCATCTCGAGATTACCCTTGAGACCGAGCAGTGCAGGTACAAGTATGAAGATCTCGGACACTTCCACAAATACCGGCCAATGCTACAAGCAAGCACACGTGAACTCGATCACTCACTCACTCGTACAGGTGAAAGAAATACGACCTATCAGATATAACATACCTGTACCACAGTACAGAATCACATGCAAACTACCACGAGAACCACAGCTGTCGCTAAGTAGGCCGATCGTACTACTTAGTCTTTGTTTAGATAGTCTGTAGAGAGCGGAAGTACTTTCTGTTCGCACACTGTGCCACTGACGGCGCAATGTGCCGCTTGCGTTTTAGACTCGCTATAGCCGTATTCGATACTGTGAATTAATTTTGGCAGATCATTTTTTTCGCCGCATTTTGTGATTAAATGATACATCCTACTGCAAAAGTGTCTCAAGAAGTTAATAGGAAGCTGCCGGCTAGGAACGCGACAGTGCAACTTTTAACCGTCTACACCGACCCTGTGCGCCACAATGCACAGCGTTACAGACGGACAGTCAGACGGACGGACATATTATGCCAAGAGCCGATCATACTGCGCGCACTGCTTTCGACTAGAAACCTGGTGCTTGTATACAGTTAGAGCAGGCTAACGATCGAGCTAAAGCTCGTACAGGCCTATTGATCGGTTGTGTCAGGACATGTATGTCACAGCTGTTTGTTTCTGTGTTTTCCACTCTGACTGTCAGTGAGTTACGCGTTATACAGCAATTTAATGTACATACATCTTGTATGACATTGTAATATTACCGTGCCGTTCATAATCATCAACTCACATAGCAACTAATATGGCATTTACACTGGAGAACTGAGACGACATCCACAGAATGATAGCGGACCTCCCTCCACAGCCTAGCTCATTCGAAATTTAACAAATATTCGCGTAGTATAAGTCAGAGATGTAGTACTTGGTACTTGTACTTGTACTTGTACTTGAGGGTTAGGTACTCGTCGACATGTGACAAGTACCTCATTTTAATGTTCTAACTTCTAATATCCTAACAGACTGTCAACTTGTCACGGAATAAAAAGTAACA
>Ga0209788_1000544_pt1 | contig 10198 bp, 8 predicted proteins | sample WorMetLIZISLAND1_2_FD_187415 | JGI IMG/M metagenome (GOLD analysis project Ga0209788, IMG submission 187415) | Marine gutless worms symbiont microbial communities from Max Planck institute for Marine Microbiology, Germany - Olavius clavatus LIZARD... ...
ATGCTACAGCAATGGCACGATAATGGAAATGGATGAAGCGGTCAAACCACGGGATGATGCAGACAAGTCAACTGCTAGTCGAAATTGTACCCGATCAGCTATACAATATATTTCTGCTGTGAAATCTTAGTTGAAATATATTTGAATTTCCTTTTTTCTCTGCTAAACACACATGCAGCAAAATCTGCTTCAACATATTTAATATGTATGCAAAAAATGCTCAAGGGTTTGACAGAGATGGACAATGCAGTTTCTGTGGGCAGGCGGGTCCGAGGACATATGGGGATGGAATAATCATCATGAGGACGGATAAAATTTGTCACCAGCTGAAAAAGGCAACACTATCTCTGTGCCGGTTACCTTAGACAAACATCCGATCATGAATATAGTCATTAAGAGTTGTGCTGACTGCTGATTCGACAAAACTCGAAACCAGAGGCCACAATATAAACGTGAAAACGATCAAAATATCTAACAAATGCAAATGACTGCAAACAATGTACTGCAGATAGGAATCACACGGCCAAAATCAGCCACTCTGTGCAAGAGAATGCACTTTTTAGCAACTGTTCCAACACAAATTCCAACACAAATGTGAAACAAAATACCTACCACACACTGAATTTTTGGCTTAAAATAGCCAGTTATATGGCAGTAACAGCTTAAAACAATTCACTAACAGTGCTAATAATCATTAGCAAAGGAAACTTTCAACAAACTTTCAATGCCAGCAATTATTTCTTTGCAGTTAATGAAAGAATCTCTACAAACTGCTTCAGAGGAGCCTGCTATTGTATCTCAGAGAGAGGAACACCGATTATGACATGGGTGAGAAGCTGAGAGCCTGCGGACTGCCACTGGTCAGACTTCCGCTGTCATCGCTGTCAATACTACAGCGATGACGCATCGCCTGACGTCGACGTGCCAGGTTGCTGGCACCTGGAAGCTGGATTGGTTTGCAGCTGTCCAGTCGAGTCCATTGCTCCAGGTCATCTTCACTCCACACGCCAAGTGTATGATGCTCTTCGGTCTCGTCATCTGATACGCCCAGCTGGAATACGGCACGCTCGAGGAATGTAGCATCTCCGTCATCATCATCAACCAACACTGGCGGAGTGCAGACATCGCTATCGTTTGTGCCGTCAGTTGGGTCGAACGCGACGAAACCTCGAGCTTCTGTGAACGATATGTGCTGCTGAATCAGCCGGTTCATTGCATTGGCATTCTCCGCAAACAGACCGAGCTCACGCACGCTGTTTGTTCTAAAAATGATCACACAACAATATCCTGATGCTTTCCATGAAATTACACGGTACACACTGGTTAAGAGATATAAAGTAAGTTTTTTTACAGATGCTTTGCCCTTCCTCTCACCCAACCAAAAGTGTCACAGCACTGAAGGATTAATGGACATAAGTTCTGACAGGATGTCCTGCAGCTGCCCAAGAGTGTCAGTGCACTGAAGGACACGATATTACAATATCTGCTAAACCACTGCTGTTAAGTGTACCATCTTTCAGTCTACATAGACTACAATGTATCTGACTGACAACCTCATTTTATGTTCAATATGTCAGCACTAGGGATACGATATGGCAGGTGGAGGACAAGTTAGTTACACATATGTACTAAAATACCATTTTAAATGTCTACACAGATCTGGTGCTTAGTGTTAGCAGTTGACTAATATGTCCAATTATCATTGTGTGAATTCTTATACAGTATTCAGACTAGTGACTTTGTTAATGTGCTAATTAGCAATCTTAAGGCTAGGGAAAATTGGAAAACATTGCCCAGTTGAGCAAAACTCAAAAGAAGCAATAGCAATACAGCACTTAGAAGAAGTTAATAAAAAATAATTTCTCGCAAGCATTCTGTGAGAAAACAAACAAAACTTTTTAGTTACTGCAAATGTTAAAATTAGTTTGCACACATTTGCTGTGAATCATTATGAGTGTACTGTAATTGTTTTCATCTTCATGATTCATAGACTAAGCATGTGTATTGTGTACAGAATGCAATTTAAAGTAATTCACTAGCAAAGTATTACTAGTAATGCCATGCACAATGCTCGTATTAGCACTGATGAGCATTATTCAGAAAACTAATTGAGACCAACACCATACAGACGATGTGACAGTAAGATCCGCAGAGACAAATACCTGCTCAGAACATACGGAGTGTTAAGCTGTGAGCGAGGCAGGGACTGCTGCATGTGAATCCAAGGATGAGCGAGTACTTCGTCAGCAGTGTAACGCTGATGTGGATCACGCACCAACAGATGCTGCACCAAATCCTGCGCCTCACTCGAGATGGTCGACCATTCCTTCTCCGGAAATGAATACACTCCATCCTGGATACACTTGAACAGAAGTTCCTGCAACAAATTTTCACAACATGTTAGCTGTTAACAAATAAGATACTGTGATCACCATTACCACTAATAACAATTAACATCAACAACCATATATGTTTTAATGCTCTGATAACCCTGCACTGGAGTGACGCTGACCAACAAATCAGTATCAGTGCCATACAGCAGTCCAATGTTCGATGTGCAGTCTGTCTCTTGATTTTACCGATGTTTACAACCATTGTTCTCGACCCTCCAGTATTCAACACTAGAGGATTTGCTAACAGGAAGGCTGTTTGGCCTTTAAAATGTGCTACTCCTACAAGTTCTGGGATATGGGGGGCACGTCAAAACGGCATTACCACAGCACCACACTGAACACTACTGCATACATACAGAGACAATCAACTATTTGACTGTGTACTCAAGAACAAGCTGTAAGAAGCACTGAACACAACAAACACTAACTAACCTGGCAATCTTCACAAGGCTGTCCCTCCGAGAAACCACAGCCTTTCCCACATGACGCATAGAAAGGCCGGTAACCACACAGTAGAATGTATCTGACAACAAACAACATTGGCTGGTAACTACACAGATGAGCAAAATAACTCAATCCTAATGATGGACATTACAATAAAATTAACAATATGCCTATCCTGTATAAACACAAAATTGTTGCTCGTTCATAATCAGGGCCAGATTTAAACCTGATTAGGTCCTTTTCAGTAAGAATGTTGGGTCCCACACATAAATTCTTTGACACTAATGTACAAAAACGAACCATGAAATCAGCGTCACAACTGCATGCTGCCGTCCGACATTCCCTGGCCCGTGGAACCCCCCCCCCTTCTGTAGGGGCCAGTTTAGCGTAACAGGCCTAAATATGCCTCTGTAATCGTAATCATACAGCATTAAATGTCAGACTGAACTAGTTCACTTACAGAATGATGCCGAGACTCCACAGATCACATCGTTTGTCGTAGGACCAAGCACGATCTAACCAAACATCCACCACTTCCGGTGCCATGAAGTCTGCAGAACCAACCTGTCAACAGCAGCATTCACGCACGTTAATCTCTAGTTTATTTCACACACAGAACAGTTCCAGCAGTTACCTTCAATGCTTTAATAGTACTGTTTGACTGGCAGGAGGGCTTGCGTCAACAGTTTCCTATGCTTCACTTTTGGATGACCAGCCTACACTACACTTGGGTGGCGCGATAGCCTAGTGGTTAGCGTGCTGGACTAACGATCGCGAGATTGGGGTTCCAGTCTCGCTGGCCGCAGGCGGTCGCGTAGCAACCGTGGCCCAGTTGCTCTTTGCAGCCTGGGCCTTTACTCAACCCTCCATCCTTTCGGGGTCAGTAAATGAGTACCGGCTACAGCTGGGAAGATATAAGGCAGGTATGTGCGACACTGCTTGGTGCGCGCCATGTACCTGAGCACCTCTGCGGTAGGGCTTGCCTGCAAAGGGGCGCTATAACAAGTGTTTGACCTTTTACCATTCACACTGGAATAAATCGTGAAGAAATTGGCCGGTTACAGCATCAAAAGCTCTAACGAAAAAAACTAGTTTTAGTTCAAGGAAGGTATTCTGCTGCTTGCAGCAGGTCAATGACTTCAATCATCTACGGTAACTTCCAAGCACTGCTGCCTTCTCTGTTTGTTTCTTTAATATTCGTAACATGTTCCATCACTGATACTGCTCCTCATCAGCTGTAGCCACTTCCGCTACTTCACTTGCCAATGCCAGCCATTCTTCATTCTATTAAGTCTCGCAGCAACACATCATGCTGGAGAACATGACCCAACCATCTGTGTTTTCACTGTCTAATTGTCTTGATGACACACATTATTAGCTGTTCATAAAACTTTGACTTAGAATGTGTAAGCACTGCTTCAAAATGTACACCTAGTTAGTTACCTTGCAACTTTCTATCAGTTACGTATGCAGAAATTCAGTCAACTCACAGGAGACAGTAATTCCGGTGTAGTGAGTCCGTGACTGTGCTTGGTATCCAGTGGAACGCCACTGCCCAGGTCAAAGTCACAGATCTTGACTGGTGTCAGCTGGCCGGCATTGACACACAGTATGTTTTCTGGCTTCAGATCTCGATGAGCAATGCCCTTGTTGTGCAGGAAACTAAGAGCACTTGCAATATTGCGGATCACATTGGACGCCTCTTCCTCAGTTAGATGTCCACGCTGACGAATAGAGTCCAGCAGTGTCCCACCCTCCATCTTTTCAAATACGACATAGAACCTGCACAGAAAATTATAATTCATGGTTTTGTCATTCACCAGGAAATAGTAAGCTAATAATGCACCACTGCACTAGTTGGTTGTAGGTACCTGGCTCAGCCATCTTGCTTCATCCATGACAATATACCATCAAATGCATTACAACTACATCACAAACTGCTAATGTCACTGTCAGCTACTGAAAATAGCAGACTGTTCTCCGCCAACATGCATCAATCCGTAATTCATTAATGACATAATTATGGCACTATTAAAAATGTGTTTTTGCGGATAATATTTGCAATGCAAATTAAAAATAAACACTTGATTATGAACTTGTACAAAGTACACCATTAAAACAGTCATCTTTCTAACTCTATTGTCAGAACATTTCTTATCAGCTTATCACAATCTCAAGACTCATGACTATAAGCTTTTCCAAGTCTTAACAAAACTCACTAGATTTTATGTGATACTCAGTCATGTAGTAATTATGTCAGTTTGCATACAGCATGAAAATTCCAGCACAGAAGAAATGACAGTAAGTCAAACAGTAACACAACTTTTCACAAATGTCTGAGGAGTATTTTACTGTGTTGCACAAGCCTAGACCAGTGTGAATTAACATTGGAACTCTACACTGAAAAACATTAGTCAGATACCACAGATTCTTGAAGCTTTGTTAACACTTAACAGGTAGTCTCTCTTAAGGCCCTGGCCTGTTGCAATAGAGCAATAATGGGTAGGGCATAAATTATTTCAGCAAACTTATTCACAGCCACGATCACAGTCGTGTCTCAGTGCCTGTGTCCATTATCTGGGATAATAACTTAGCAAGTGATGGATCACACGGGTGCAAAGGCAATTCAGGCACGCCGGCATGCAGGCAGTAGCACCCACCCACCCACACCGCTGGGCAGCAAGCACGCCACTGAATACATGTACACCCATTTTTACACCAAGGTCAGCCAAAGCAGGGCGCCGGCAATGTGCATACCAGCCGCACAGCACGTAGGCCACAACACGATTTATCAGCAGTGGTCCCACATGAGCAGTTAGGCCAGTACTCAGTACAATGGGCACAGCTCACGCCATCCTTCCCACCAACACTGCAGTTACTAGCAGCAGCTGATGTTTACCAGACCCAGTTCAGCGCTACTGACTGACGTCATAGACCACAGCTCCACGCTCCCATTACGTGCTGTGCCATGCCGTTTCCCCTTCAACATTGCGTCATTCAACACCTTACACCTATCCATTAACTCAGGGACAGGCTACAGCTGTAAACAGAAACAAGTTCCCCTTGGTCAGGAATGAATGAAAGTTTTGCTATCTGGCCTACTAATACTAACATCACTGCTATAGTTCAGTAACATACATGAATTTTTAATTTTTTATCCTTCTCAACAATCAGCATGTATTAGCATCATCTGTGTAATTACATAATAAAAGATGACATTAATAAGTGCCACCTGTCAGTAAAAGAAATGAGAACTTGTCATACTCGCTATTCAGCCAAATACACACTGCGAGCCAAACATGTGCCACTTTATTCTAGACTAAAACTTCTGTCTCTCTTGTTACACTTCTTGTACCAAAGGAAACAGGAATGAGTATCTACAATTTATTTACTTGGTATTCTTAATCAGTTGCATCAGTCACATCACACGCCATGAAAGAATACTTCCTTTTGTATAAATGAAACATGTTGAGTTTTGAAAATAAAACATTGATCAAAAGCCTGAGGGAATGTAAAAGATCTTTTGACAGAAGACTGCTAGAGGAATTTCCTAACAAGAACTGGAAGATTGTAAAAAAATAACAGTCCCTAACTCATGGAGTGGACTCATTGCTGTTGAGTAATAAAATACTGTTGACAACTGACTTCAAAATAGGGTTCCCCTCAAAGACCTGTTTTATGTGGTTTTGGTTTTATCCGGTAGCATAGAGACACAGTTAGGGCAAAGCTGTACATTTTGTTACTCCTCTGGAGAGTATTCATTCTTCAGCCTCCTGTTTGTTCATATGGTACAAGAAATACATCCATCAAGAAATGTCGGAGTTATGGTCCAGAACAGTTGCACGCTTTTTTATGGCTCATTGTGTAGAAAGTTGTAATAACCAAAATAAAGTATACTCACACACAAACTATTGGTGCCACACACAACAAAAATCGTTGTTACAATTCTGCACTGCATTCAAATAACCTATATAAGAAATGAAATGAAAGCACAAAATGTATTTAAGTGCTTGAGAAATACAATAATTGTTAAATTGCTTATAAATGTTATAAATACTCACAATTTTTCCTCCTCAAAGTATTCAATAAGCTGCAGGATATTCTGATGTCCCTGACAACAATGGAACGTCTCTATCTCTTTCAGCATTTTTAGTCGACCATGCTGACCAGATTTCTTCTCAACAATCTTCAAGCACACAACAAACAATATCTCAACTCAGACTCACTAAACTGCACCGGATATCTTTAGTCCACTGGCACCAGTTAGCAAAACACAAATATCACAGCACCTAGGCTAAAACCCACATAGGATTAAATAGAATCAACTAGGGATGCTACATTCGCTCTTTCTTAAATTCAACCTTCTATTGTTATTAAATCAGAACTTTATGTTCAAGGGTTGGCAATAACCAAATTGCATCTCAATTGCTCACATAAAATTGTGGGTTAAACACAGACAAAAAGCAGTAGACCCAATCATTTAAATATAACTGCAAAGTAATCATACGACTGATGGATAATTTACATTTAAATACAGCAGATTAAATACCGGTAAGGATTATGATTAGGGACTGACCGTTTTCCACAACAATTTTTTAAAATTTTGCAGCCAGTTTCTGGCAGTTTGTCAAATTCCATGGCTCACCATGGCAAATTTCAACATATAGTAATTAATTTTCTATGCCTCACTGAACCCAACCAAATATGCAGTATTTGTCACAGGTAACTGCAACTGACAGATATAGTCTCTCTACCAAATAAACTGGCAACATTTCAGGTAAGCTCAGCTCAATATTGTCAATATTCCTCCCTCCCGTTACAGCCTGAACCTGACCAAAATATGACGCATTTGCTAAGTACTGCAAAAACAGACATTCCACAGAAACGGGCAAATTCTGTGGGTCGGCTCAAAATTCTGCATTCCGCAGAAAACTGTGGTTCCTACTCCCTAATTATGATCACCTACGGCGCTAATACATGCAGTACTGGAAGCTATTATTATCGTAAAATAATTAACATAAAAAACCTAGACAGCTCCATGGGCAAATCAACTTCATACAAGACATCCTGCACTTACCATGAGACATCAAGAACCAAGTTTGATCAACTATCTCAGACAAATTAGGCCTACACCCTCAAAGTGCACAAAATTGTTTGTGGGCTGCATGCACTCCAACCTTACCAACTTACAGTGCTCTCCAGAACCTAAATGCACAGGATAGAGAGATTAGAGTAAGGGGATAGGATTCTACGTGACACTGGAGGGATGAGCATGGGTGGAGAAGATCTGCAATATCTGATAAAAAAAAGTTCTTCATGCTAGTTAACAAAATGTTATTATATTAATACAAAATGTCATCTTACTTTGACAGCAACTTCTTTCCCTGTATTGATATTTCTGTGAGCAATAACTTGCCCAAATGACCCTTCACCCAATACTTCACCCGTACTGACATATATATCTGAAAATACAAAATTTATTCACAATTTCACACCTGTGACCAACACAACCATTAAACAAGAAAGCTGAGCTATCGCAAAGATGACTGCACATGGCACCCTATATATGGTGCCATGAAAATTTTCCGGAGTCCTTGACTATGCCCACAGCTACTTTTCCCGAAATTTTCTATCAGCTTCTGTTCTGATCGATCTTATGAATGCACATACAAAATTTAAATGTTGTAGCTGGTACCCCAAAAATTTGGGCAGTCCCCAGATACACCCATGCTCTGTTTCCTCCAAAATTTTATAACAGGATTTTGTTGTGATGGACCCTATGAATGTACCGACCAAATTTGAAGTCTATAGCTTTACCCATTCCTGAGATAACAGCATTAGTTCTTGGTAGGGTTACGAACCCCAATCTTGGGGAAGAGGAGGCCACAGGGGGTCGGGGATGGTACCATTTGAAAGAACATTGGTGAGTTCCTATAGGCCTCTACAGTAACTTTTCCTCTGTCTTTACCTGTTGCACAGATATTGCACTTTTGTGCTCCAGCACACCATTTTTCCCATCCCACCTATCCCACCTCTACTCTACTGAAAATTTACCCATCGGCCATGTTCCCCTGGCAGTAGGTAGATGACCCTTGAGCTGCGAAGAGCGAAGGTGTTGGGCTAATTAGCTAATCAGAGAATTAGCCCAATTCTCCATGCAATTTGTTATCAAGATTTCCAAGCTATGTGATCCTGATCGACCAATGTTACAGACAGACATGCCATCACAAGACCGAGCTTTGCACTATAGTGCATCATGCAGTAAAAATCTAATCTAGCATTCGTAAAACAGTGCTTAAACAAAGTTCTCAAAGACGTCTATTAATTTATTATGAGTAGGCTTGCACAAACAGCCAGGTCTGAAGGCCTGATTTGAATATGTTCTCCACTAATGTTCCTTAAGATGAGATGGCAACACGTTCCAAATCAACCACATGGAAACTGTGGATTATAAGTAACTTGCAGTCCGAGTACGTGGAACAATCATGGTCTTGTCGTCGACAGAGCAAATCCGGAAGTGTAACACGACAAAAGTGACCAGTACACAGGCATCAACGAAATATGCCAGTGAACAGTCACGGTCTCACGGATAGTCACAGTCACGGATAGTCAGTCATGTGTCATCACTTCAGCGCACTTTCGAAAGGAATGCACAGCCAGTGGAGTTTGTCATGAAATGTGGGCTTTAAGTGATCATTCCATCATTAGTCGCACTGTGTGGTATAGTTGCCAAATAACTACACTGGAAACACCATCATGAATTCATACAAAGAAAATGCAGATATCACAATGATACTGCTCTACAGTATGATGTGATTACGAAGTTGTGACATTACAATGATCACGACAATGGTTACCATAAAATCTAGGCCTACAGTCAATGAATCAATCAGTTGACAGACGGTAATAAAAAGAGAATTTCCTCAAGTAATCTACAGATTTGGGCATAACCATGGTACAGTATGGTTTTAATCTTGATATTACAGTCATAACACAGAGGTCTGCTATTTTAAAAATAACAAATGCAGCAGATTTTGGCATTTCTGCCAAGGGTGTGATTAGATAACACATTACTTACCTCCAAATTTTTTGACCATTGCATCTGCCGCACGACGCTTCTTGCGTCTTCTGACCACCTGCCCTGCATCACCATTATGATCTCGCAGGGCATCGGCACCATCAATGAACGACATCATTGCAGCTGAAGTCTTGCTTTCAAAAACCATCTTCAACACAAAAGCAATCACCGATTACACAAGAAGCTCAGCTACCGCAGAGAAACAGCGCGTCAGCTGCCCACATGGAGGGAGGGTGGGGTTAGACCCTCCAGCCCCCTCCCCTCCGCCCCGTCTGGCTACACC
>Ga0209788_1000545_pt1 | contig 10196 bp, 8 predicted proteins | sample WorMetLIZISLAND1_2_FD_187415 | JGI IMG/M metagenome (GOLD analysis project Ga0209788, IMG submission 187415) | Marine gutless worms symbiont microbial communities from Max Planck institute for Marine Microbiology, Germany - Olavius clavatus LIZARD... ...
ATCGTATTTAATTCAGGCAAACATGGCCCATATAAAGTAAGTAAAAGAAACAGACAGAGGAGACATACAGACAAACAGAGATCATACAACACAACGCAGACAGACAGACAGACTCTTGTTGTAGTTTAAACAAGAAAGCCATATGCTGTCGCGCGCTAAAAACTGACTTAGTAGACCATAGCAGATAAATTTAAACGCGTTTCTGGAGTAGTCAAGCGACTCGAGCCATGTTTGTACGTTTGTAACTTTGTACGGCCAGTACTTCCCCACGATCGCTTACTTACTGACAGGTGCTCGTAGCTATCGCAGAATTGGTTGCTATTGGCAACGGTGTATCAATGGCGTGATCAATGGATGTAAAGTTAAGTTAAATATGGCAAATTCATACGAGAAGCTTACATTCGGTTTGGAAAAGACTTTAGGTATATATTGCAGTCAATAGAAAGTAATGCTTTAAATTATAAACTGCTATGTAAGAGTGCAGAATCGCGGCTGCATATAGTACCGATACAGATAGGCTAATGCTCTGCGTACCGTGTCAATGATGTCAGTGAACATCACAAGGACTGCCTGGCCTGGTAGCCAGCTTTGTTTACCACATGTAGCTCCAGCTTGAGCTGTATAGCTCCAGGTTTAATCAGGCACGTACTCCACGTAGCCAGCCACAATTTTGAGGGGAGAGCTGCTTACGTTACTGAAATATCCAGGGGCGTGGGAACCGGGGAGCCTGGGGGTCAAATGACCCTCAGAAATTTACCTGGAAGTCAAGCAAGGTATTTTGACCTCCAGATTTTTTCTAGAAAGAAATATTTTCTGGTATACAGGTCAGTTGATTCTCGGCAAAATCATTAAAGCTGCTCGTCCAGCTGTCAGATTTTAAGGCTAAAATGCACCAAATTCGATTTCGGCTGGGGCTCCGCCAGACCCCTAGCTGGATTTAAGGGTATTCATATCGTAAAATGATTGATGTTAAAAAATGGTGTTTCTTAGATTTTTGTTGGGCAAACAACAAATTTGGGGCAGCTGCCTCTCCAGCCCCCTCAAATGTGGCTCTGTGGCTGGATGTTTTAGTTGTTGCTGTTTTGAACTTTTTTCTGTTCAGTTCCAGACACGTGACTAAACTGTTACATATTGTGTAAGAATTAAATACAGTGTACTAGAAACAAAGTGATACTTGCATGACCACTGGCACTGAATATCAGAACGTGAGGAAAATCAGCAGTGTGCAACTTATATGATACGTAATTATTTAAATGTGTGGTCTGACAGAAAAGAGACCTGGAATTTGTGATGTGGAAATATCAGAAAGAGCACCGGCAAAATTGAGTTCTATCAATACTTGGGAACAGGTTAGTTTGATTCTGTATAATCAGAACTCTTCTTCGGTTCTTCTTCGTTCTTTGGCAAATATCCAGCAATGGGTGTAACCCTTTACCGCTGGAGTGTCATGGCTTAGTCGACCAGTTCAGCTGACTCGCTTGCAGACAACGAGTATTTGAGACGGACTTCAGCAGACAGAGTGTTCACATTGTGCTTGAAATTGCTGCTGATATTGAAAATTTGCGACTCGTGATGTAAAAATTATACTGTCACCTTTTCATATTATTTTTCACTGTGTTTGTGCCAATTGGTGTAATAAAGATCGATTGACTGATAGCCTGGACAGCAACTGTTTATCACTGTTAAAAAATATCTTACTAGTTACAAGCCATTGGACGATCCATGAGGTTTCCAATAATTTTCTGCCACTGTTTCTTTGAACTGCTTAAGGCACAAAGAACAAACATTTGACAGGAAATTTTAGTTGTTGATCGCATATTATCTTCCACTTCAACATTGAGCCAGCGAGTAGTTTCATACAGTAAGAATCCAAGCTGACTGATGATCAGTGTGCTTACTGTCATAGGAGGTCAATTTTGTGTTTGCAGAAACAAAATTGTACGATGCCTGAAGACTTAAAGAACTTCTACTTGACAATGAATGGATTTTCTGCACGGTGGAGTTGTAGGATGAATGGTATGCAGCATTATCTGTAGCTTATAAGAGTTTTCATTGTTGCCGGATTAATGTGCTCGGGTGGCAGTGTGGTGTAGTGGTAACACGCTGGTCTCGATCAACATGGTTGCTCTCCACAGGGCCCAGTTACTACTTGGGTGGGTGACTGTCTGCTGACAGGTTAACCATCTCGGTACGTACCCAACCACCTAGGTCATCTCAGCCTCCCATCCCTCCGGGGTAGGTTAATTGAGTACCAGCGTGTTTGGCTGGGGTTAGGTGGGGCACATTCACTTCTGTTGGGTGGCAGGTAACACTGTGATCCTGTATGGCAAGTGATATGTGGGATACATTGGATCCCTAGCCCTAACCTTTGTCCTTTCGTCTGTTAGCCCAATAGTCCAATAATCCGTTATCTGACAGTCTGATATAGTAAGTAAGTAAGTGATTTATATAGCGCCAAAGTCTCAGAAGAGAATCAGGGCGCATTGCGGATGGGCGCTGGGGGGCAGGGTAGGCTGACTGAAAGTAGTGGGTCTCCAAATGACATGAAGAGTGTGTTTGAGACTGCAGAATGTGAGGCGGTAATGAATTCCATATTTTGGGAGCTGAGATACGAAAAGCACGAGAACCAAATGAAAGGTTGTGGCGTGGAACTGAAAGTGAGTGACTTGCAGATGAACACGTGGACCTGGCGGGTTTATGATACTGTAAAAGCTCGGCGAGGTATATAGCCGGTTATTCTGATAGTCCGATTCATTACTGGGCTGGCAGCTGCTAAACATTGGTCCAAGTAGCTCATTGTTCAGTTTGTTTGTGGTTTATATACAGCAGACACAGCGATCCCAGTCGGCCACATGGAGATTAATGAGGTTGAGAAACTGAACCGACTCACGATTGGAACGGCCGGTGGATCGAGTGATCAGAGTTTACCACTCATTGCCGATCTTCACCTTGACTCTGACGATGATTCACAAGATCCCGGTAAACGAATATTCACTTGTTATTGGCAGTGATGTAGTCGAGTCCACTTAGTCCGAGTCCAGTGGGTCCGAGTCCGAGTCCGAGTCCACTTGGTTCGAGTCCGAGTCCGTGGGCCCGAGTCCGAGTCCGAGTCCAAGCATCTAGATCAGACAGAGTGTCAAAAAGTTGTCATTCACAATCTAAGCAATACCCAACTTGTGTTAGTGAAGTAACTGTGTCAGAAATTAAACAACATGTACCGATACATTGAATACCGGTAACAGATGAAATACAAATTATTAATTAATTCCAAGTCATACAGTGCTGAGTCCAATTCCTGAACACCTCGAGTCCAACCAAGTCCTGGGGTTCGAGTCCGAGTCCAGGGGGCTTGAGTCCGAGTCCGAGTCCAGTGGGTTCGAGTCCGAGTCCGAGTCCTCAAAATAAGTACTCGAGTCGGACTCGAGTACACTGCCGGACTCGAGTACTACATCACTGGTTATTGGCAACCCACATTGATTGTGTGAACAGTATAACTAAAAAGATGCATTATAAGCAGTTTCTTGCATGGATAGAACACAGCGCTGCTTGACACAAGAAGCTTTCATGCATGTGACCAAAAGTGCAAGTTTTGATCGATTATCTGTTATTTATGTATTCATATTAAATGCAGCGTGGCAGATTTGTGTGATGTATTTGCATAGAGGCATCGTCAAAACCAAAGTTTGATCATCGAAGTAGGATTTTCGACTTGGATCCATGTGATGGCTACAGCAAAGTCTGTCTGGTTTACCGCGGCACCAAACTTGGTTTGTTTTCACCTTCGTGTGAATCTTATATTCTGTTACTGTTCTATTCTTAGTGATAGTGCATGCACTTGCAGGATTATGTTGATGGTTTTGTTATCCTGTATCACATAGATTCATAGAATCTAGTTAAAGGCAATAAAGCAATAATTCACACAGCTGATGCATATGCCTGCCTTTTCAGTTGCATCTACTACAACTGCTGTTGCTGCTAGAACCACCACTTTCCATATTTGTTTAACTTCATTTTTCTACAGTTAGTTGAGGTTTCAAGTTTGGTCTAGTTTCACAAAAACCGAGCTTTGAGAATTGTTGCAGAATTTATGTATGTCCCTTCTGTTGCCAGACAACATCATCAGAGCTTTGTTCATGACAGAATATTGTTCAAAGTGGCCACTCTCGTGCACTATGTCTTTCACTGTCTCTGTCCGGCATACCTTCACAACCTTGTTACGTTTACTGAGTCCAACTCTGCCAGGAGCCGGCTCAGATCATCTACCACCAGGTCTGCTCTCACAGTCCGGATGAGGACAAAGCTTGGACGTCGCGCTTTTTCCATCTTAGGGCCATCCGTGTGGACCACACGGATCTGGGCCATCCGTGCGGACCACACGGATGGCCCAGAGACGGAAAAAGCACGGTGTGGAACAGGCTACCGTCTGAGCTTTGAGTCATCGACTGCCAATGTACATTTTGCCGACAGCTGAAGTCACTACCTTTTAACTAATTAGCACTTTTATAAGTTTTATTAGCTGTTCTAATGCATCATTGTTCTTATCTTGTGTCTGTGGATGGCGCTTGCAAATCATCAATAATACTATTATTATTATGATTATTAAGACAGCACACTGTATTATAACTGACATGTGTTATTGGCTGGCAGGTGTGACTGGTGAGTCAGCTGATATCTGGCTGTTAGATCGAGCTCTACGCTGGCATTACATGGCCCCGACGTTCATCAACTATTACTGTCAGATGATGATCCACATCGGACTGCCTCAGTGGCAGTTTGCTTTCACCGACGTAGGTCTGATGCCACAAGCCAAGGTAACTAACCTGTTCACACACACACCACTTAACTAATGTTATAAGAAGCATTCCAGGTTTACTTGTGATAGTCATTGGTTCCCAAAGGTAAAGCATCATCTCCTAATGCCTGGAAAGAGGCAGTCTTGTCCAGTCTATTGAGCCTGAGTTTTGTTTGAGGGGAAATTGCTATGACAAGCAGCACTGCTGTCAGGTTGACTATGTCATACTGATGCCGATGATGACCAAGTTTATACAATAACGTGTCGGTTGAGATGGTGTTTTGTGGAGCATACAACATATACATAGGTTTTATTGATATTAATTACATGGAAGTATAACTGACACGCTTCGAATCAGTGACTCTGCAACCTCGCTACTACTATTTATAATTCTTGCTCTAGACTGCCTCATAGCTATGTCATATGAATATACACGGTGGGCCAAAAAAAAGTAAGCCTGATAATTTTTGTAATAACTTTGTCTACTGCCAGCCAATTTTCATAATTTTTGGCTCAGATACACTATAAGAAATTTGCAACTGGATTATATATAGTTAGCCCACCTAACATGGTTTGTGTAACAGCACTACCTTGTAAAATCTTGATCACGACTTTACCCATGTTTGTAGATGTTTACTACCATTAATAACAAGAAATACAAAAATATCTCTACTTGAGATATGATTCGTGTTAAGAAGCGACATAACACAGATTACGGCACATTATCGAAATGTTATCCATGGTCATAAAGGATTTTTTGCAGAATAAATGCCCATGCTCTCGCAAATTTGCTCGAAACGTAAGTTTACGTTAGTGATGTTGTCTGCTGCCATAGCAATTGATCACACGGCCGCAAGGGCGTACCCGTTACTCGAAAATGAGTAATATTCGTCCGGTATGATTCTTTTAAAAATTATTCTACAAAAATTGGCCATTATTACTACCGAAGTAAAAAAACTGGACCTTTTGCAACAGTGAATAGAATTTAACGTGAAAAAGGTCGTGGTCAAGATTTAACAAGGTAGTGTAGTTGCACAAACCACGTTAGATGGGCTAACTATATATCCTCGGGTTGCAAATTTCCTGTAGTGTATATGTACCAAAAATTATGAAAATTGGCTGGCAGTAGACAAAGTTATTGTAAAAATTATCAGGCTTACTTTTTTAGGCCCACCCTGTAGTCATAGTTAAGTTTGGCCAATTAGCAACAAGGCCAAAGGTGCAAAGCTTTCTGTCAATCAACTAGTCTCTAACCTCAACGTTCTAGTCACAGTCGTCATAATACACCACTGCTCCGACAATGTGTGCATATGTATGGGTATGTGTGTCTGTGTACGTGTTAGCAATGGTTCAATCTGTATTGTCCAACACGATCTAATGACAGCCGCACTGATGAAGTGGCCATGGCTGTTGACTCTACGTCTCTGCAACTTGACGTTGCCAAAGTCTTCAAGGGCAAAATTGATAAAAAGTTAGTACACAGTTCAGTAGAGAATTTGTGTTTCATGCAACCTTATAATAACAAGAAAGCCTAGCTAACGCAAATGGTAGCGCGCGACAGCGTTAGCATACACGAATATTGGCTACCCATAGCTTATGACGAAAGTGGCACCCCCTGATGAATCGTAATACAATACCGGCAGCCCTGGAGCCGCAAATGGCGTATTTTTCATACCCCTCTCTTATTTGGCGCCTCCGCTCCCTATCTTCCCTTTGGAATAGCATGGTGAAGTTAAGCGTCAGGAAACTAGAGTCATGGGGCTGTGGTGAAGGTTGCGTGATCCTAACTTCAACTGTCTTTGACTGATCCACCCATGTGACGGACGGACGGACAGACAGACGGACGGACGGACGGGCGATAGCATATAGCGCGCTATAGCATATATGCTGTCGCACGCTAAAAATTGACAGTTATCACATGTACAGACACCTAGTCAGCTTCTGCTAATTGTACTGCTGCAGGCAGTAAGATCTGCTATTGGCATGATACTGTCGTCTGTCTGTCTGTGACAAAATATATTGTGGTGCTCAGGGTCAGTATAGGGGGTTGAAAGCTGTACCGTCGTGTTCCTAGCTGGGCACTTCCTATTCACTTCTTCACACACTTTTGCTATAGGATGTATCATTCAGCCACAACACACAGTGAAAAACCGAACTGCAGAAATTTCCCCATCTGGAGTAGCCATGGCCGGGCATCATGGTCATGTGATCTTGTTGTTTAACTGATCGACCTTTCTGGAGTTACTCCGTATTAGGCCAGTCGCCACAAGTAAACATTTTGACCATTGGCATGACAGTACTTTGTGTTGGTTGGGTATTAAATAATAACAATTATAATGTATTATCTTTGCAGTTGATACTTTTCCTTGCTGAGAACATTGTTGTCAGTGTACTGTTAAACTTGCTTGGGTATCAGGAAGGGCAAGTTTGCCGGAGAAAAACTAGCTTCATATCCTATGAAGAAACTTTAATGCTAAACAGCTCATAATTGCATTCAAAGATTTTTTGGGTGCATAATATTGTAGTGCATTTGTATGTCTGTCTGTTAGTTGTGGGGTAAACATAAAATGACAGCAGCAGTTGAGGTCTGATGTGTTAACTGTGTTCTCAGGAAGCCAATTGGCAGCCAAGTCATTAAGAAGAAATCTCCTCCAACTTTGCCACCAAAGTAAGTTTGCACTGGCATTTAATATTATGTCCCATTGCATTGTCCAGTGTTTGTTGTTATGCAGTATGGCCTTATATCTGTGTTTTTACTTGCTTTGGGTTTATGTTTTGCTGTTTTTAGCGTGATTCTGTTGCTGTTTTAAAAACGTTATACTCTACCTTGCAAGTATTGTGAGTCAACTTCTGTTTTGAACAGCATGTTAGTGACTATTCATCACAAGTTTCATCGGTCAGTGATATCTTTGTTGCATTCTCCAGCAACTTTGTCCTTTGCTGTGTATTTAAATAAATGAATATCACGACTGTGGCCACTAACAAGTTTGCTCCAACAGTTCTCAGTTTTCACTTTTACAGTCTCGGCCTAATCTGAGACATGTACAGAAAAACTGCATGGTTAAAAAGCTGTAGCTTTGTTGTCGTTTTTACAAGTTCAGTTACATTTAACGCTACATTTCTCTGTGTCGTCTGTGTAACAGCCCAGGCTCAGGCAAGTCGTCGATGTCAAGTATTTCAGGCAGCAAGTCTGGGGCAGCTCGTTGACCTGCCAGAGATTAGTGAATGTTCCGTCAAGCATCTCATCTTGTTGAAGCCAGTCATGCATGTTCAGCCATCTCCAAGAAGCGACGTCATCACCAGTATTTATCATTTATTACACAGCAACTGGCTTCAATGTTGCACTTTTCCCTGACAAACTTTCCACTGCCAAGAAATACCCTAGTGCTGTATGCGCCGACTTTGTCGGGCCCAAGGGGCTCGAGTCTGCTCAGTATTTTGGCTCTGTGGCTTAACTGGTCACGAACTCCCAATAATTTGCACATAAAACTTATTTCATGCAATCTTGTCCTAAAATGTGTTTCATCGTGCCATAGAAACAAAACCATGAGCGGCTGGGGCTTCGCCTCATCACTTGGGAGAGCTTACGATACTTCCGCCCGCAGACCATATAGTCAGCTGGATAGGCGGCAAGCCTTCGACGACGGCCTTAATATTTGCTGCAAGTGGACGCCTATGCATTGCACAGTGGCACTGTAGAAATGTTGTCATTGGTCACTAATGTTAGCTAATATCACCCATGTAGCCATGACAGTATTGTTCCTGGTTAAATGCTGATGACTGTGTTTGTTATTGTGATAACAATGCAAGATCTTTGATTAGATGCATTGGAGCATACCTTAAAAGCTGATGGAATTTGGCATGTCATGGGCAGATAAATGATCTAATGCATGTATTTACAGAAAAACTATTACGTTGTTCACTTTTCTGTTTATATTTTATAAAGTAACAGGACTGATCTTCACAGCTGACACTAAAGCAACCGAGTTACTGTAAAACACATTTTAGCATCGTCTTAATTTCACCATTTTGCAATATGGAAATTTTGCTGCATTTTCATTTGGCATTTTCCCAGTTTCTACTAGCAGGCCTTTGATGGGCAGTGAATTTTTGCGGGTATTTATTTCTCGATTTTATCCTACTTGCGAATTCACAAAAATTTGAGGCACACAAAAATATGTGTTTTACAGTATTGCTGTCCAAGAACTGAACCACCTGGTCAATTACGGCTTGCCTACTCTGGCTGGCTTGGTGGTGTAGTGGTTAGCATGTCGGACTCGAGATCGAGAGGTCCTGGGTTCGACTCGCGGCCAGTGCACCGCCAGGCAACAACTCTGTTAACACCCATGTGCCTATGTCACCAAGCAGTACAGTTTGGTACCGGCCAAAGGGCGGTGATGCTCTGTGACCGGGTAGGTACCCCTAGGTCTGGCGTCGCACTGGCCATGCGGCACAAACTTTAGTGGTTTATCCACCTATGGGCTCACGGCCAAGGTAAGGGAGATGAGCACCCCACCTACGCCCATTTGGGCATGGTCCGCTTTACCTTTACCTTGCTCTGGCTGACAAATCGTCAGCTCAGCTGGTTCTTTAGGTACTATTAACTTTAAGCGAACATCAAACAACAACTCTTTGTGTAAACAGTTACTGATATTTTTTAACATTTGTTAGTATTATTAATTTATTTAACGACAATAGCGTAGTGGTGTAGTGTAGTGTACTAACAGAAAGAAACACAATATTCACAATCTTTTCTCGCTCTAGGTCTCATTGAATGGATTCTTTCCAGCCAGTTGCTTAGCAGCAACATTAACAATCCAAACAAAACTTCCAAGCACGAACAACTCCAGTAACCACAGATCTAATCCTGGCCTAGTGGTCTTGCTGGGAAATGGACTGAATTTATTGTAACAGAAAACAATAAGGAAATGTCTGGGTGCAGAGCCGCTCTGTATATGTGTACAGAGCCGGTTACATTAAGCAGCTGATTGGTCACGTCACGTAGCCTTGACGTCATTCAATAGGCAGAGACCTCACATTGTGCGTATAGGTGCTTATTCACAAAATAATTTAAGGTTATGGTAAGATTTAGGGTTAGGTTCGGTTGGCACTGTGGGAACGGACGTGGATCTGGCTCTGTATGCTAAGGGCACTGAGCTGCTATGTACGTAGACGTTTCCAAACAAAAAAGCACTGAGCCAGCTTTTGTTAACGGCAATTAACAATCAAGTGGGAGCTGAAGACAGCCAACACCAGCAGTGAAACACTGTACTTGGGTTAATAATAATAATAATAATAATAATAATAATAATAATAATAATAATAATAACAAGACAATTTATAAGGCACCATAACATGTCCATAAAGTCATTACAAGGCGCCGTACAGAAATAGACACTCAAAA